>Ga0153953_1000001_pt1 | contig 62123 bp, 52 predicted proteins | sample TSNJ037MetaG_FD_104718 | JGI IMG/M metagenome (GOLD analysis project Ga0153953, IMG submission 104718) | Attine ant fungus gardens microbial communities from New Jersey, USA - TSNJ037 MetaG | ecosystem: Host-associated > Fungi > Mycelium > Unclassified | place: USA: New Jersey, Wharton State...
ATTACTGCAAAAGCGGCGGATGAAAAGGAAGCCGAAAAACTGATAACGCCAATGGTAAAAGAGCTAAAGGAGCGTTTCGGAAATAATATTTATACGACACAGGAGAACGAGTCTTTAGAAGAAACAATTATTCAACTTTTGAAAGAAAGGGAATTGACTCTTACTACTGCAGAGTCTTGCACAGGCGGACTGCTTGCAGCACGTTTTACGAATGTACCGGGGGTTTCCGAAGTATATCGACAAGGATTTGTAACTTATTCCAATAAAGCCAAAAGAAAAATGTTGGATGTAAAGAAGAATACGTTGAAAGAATGCGGTGCTGTCAGTGAAAAAACCGCAAAAGAAATGGCAAAAAACAGTGCATTTATAACAGGTTCTGATATAGGCGTCTCAATCACGGGAATAGCAGGACCAGGTGGTGCAACGGATGAAAAACCCGTTGGACTGGTATACATAGCGTGCTGTTATCATAGTCAGATAATGGTAAAGGAGTTTCGGCTAAAAGGAGATCGTAATAAAATACGTGAATATTCAGTAGTAAAAGCCCTGATTTTATTACGTGAATGCATTTTAGAAAATAAATAGTTATTTCGGTCTGCCGTATTTCACGACAGACCGGAATTGGTCGTTTATTATTACTATATTCTTATTTTAATAATTTCATCATGTTTCGTATTCGTTCCATTTTCTCTATTTCTTCCGTTGATTTTCCCATTTTTAGTACTTCTATAATACTGTCTATTTCATCTGTTGAGAATGCCATTCCATTGGATTTCGATTGCGAAGCGGCTGCCATGAGAAGCGGCAGCATTTCGCTTGCGCCTTTGCCTTTGCCCTGGTCTGCCATGGAAAGCAGCATTTGCAGCTTTGACTGGTCTATGTTTTTAAGTTTTGGATCATTCGTCCAGTTATTTTGAGATTTTTGAGACATATGAACTCCTTTTAAGTAGTACTGAATAGGGTTTGATAGGTTTCTAATAATGATTGCTGTTCAGAAGAAAGAAAACTTTTCATTAAATCTGTTTTATCGGAAGTACTTTCGGAAGTGTTATTCATTGCCTGATAGGTATTCATGACTTGAAAGATCTGGATACATTGTTCCAGAGCAGTTCTTTGCGTTTCCGAACAATAATTCTTAATATCATGAAACATATCCAACATGGATGTCTGCTCAGATTCCAATGAACAAATACTAATATCCTGGGTTTCCTGGTAAAATGACAGTATATTACTGATTTCTAAAGCCTTAACGTAAAGAGCAGCATATTTTTGATTTGATTGCGATATATAGGGCAGAGCTGCCTTAATCATTTGCAGCTGATCACCATTTGCAATCTGGTCAATGGCAGTTAACGGTGGGTTTATATCGTCATCCATATAATTTCATATCCTCTGCATCCTTTTGGATAAATATATGTAATCATATTTAAATATATGACAAAGCAGAAAATATGACATATATTAATGATATAAAGGAAAAAGGAGCATTTTATGAAAGGACGTATTGTAATAGATGGAAATGCATTCTACGAAATTGATGAAGAATGTATGCGTAAAAAAAAGAAAAAGGAAACTATTGAAAAGCAGGATAAACAAAATTCTGATAAGTTAAAAAAGAAATAATCATATAAAAACAGCCCCCTTGAAGGGGGCTCTTCTTTTGTTAGAAACCGCATCCGCCACAGCAAAGAAGCAATACAATAATCAGAATACAGCTATTGTCGTTATCACAGTCGCCTCTGCCGCCAAATCCGCTGTTTCCACCACAACAGCAAAGTAAGATGATAATCAATATGGGGCTACAGCAGTTGTCACGTCTTCCATCACATCCGCATCCACAGTTCGTTGCCGCTAAATCACTCATAATTTTTGTTCCTCCAAATATTTTGTTTACACTCCATAATATGTATCTATGATTATAACGGTTACACTTTATTTTTTAAAATTGATTTGAAATTGAATATCACCGGATATTTTGTTTTGCGTATATTGATAAAAAAGGGTAAAATTAATATGAATCGTGTAAGGTATTTGATCCATGCGGATGCTGCTTATCGGCAGGGATTTTTTGGGCAGGGAATCGGAGTTGCGATTTTAGATACCGGTATCTATTCACATCCGGACTTTGGACGGCGTATTCGCTGTTTTTTTGATGTAATTAATAAACGTAGAATAAATTATGATGACTGTTCTCATGGAACACATGTATCTTCTATTATAGGTGGAAACGGCAAGATGTCACAGGGTAAATATATGGGCGTGGCACCGGAGGCAGAACTTATTCATATAAAAGTTTTGGACAGGAGAGGAAACGGGAATAAAGATGATGTAATAAAAGGGATTGAATGGGTAATACAAAACAGGCATCGGTATCGTATACGCATTTTAAATATTTCAGTGGGAACCATAAAAGAGAGTAAAAGCCGGGATGAGCAGCTTGTAAAAGCGGTAGAGAAAGCGTGGGATGCCGGAATTGTGGTTGTAGTGGCCGCCGGAAACATGGGACCGGAACCAATGACCATAACGGTACCCGGAAATAGCCGTAAAGTTATTACTGTAGGTTCTTTAGATGATTCCATTCATAAAATTTTGGATAAAAGTTTGCATCCTTCTTATTCCGGCTGTGGTCCTACCGCAGAATGTGTATGCAAGCCGGATGTTGTAGCCCCCGGCTCCTCTATAACGGCATGTAATGCAGTAAGTACAAAAGATAAAAGATATTATTGTATGAAAAGCGGCACATCTATGGCTACTCCTGTTGTTTCAGGAAGTATTGCTTTGCTGCTTTCCAAATATCCCTATTTAAGCAATGTGGAGATAAAAATGATATTGCATGAATCTGCCGTGAATTTGGGTATGCCGAAATATAGGCAGGGGTGGGGAAGCATAGATGTAGAAAAACTTCTGAAAATTTAAATACTTGTTACAGTTCAGCCATCAATGTCATTAAGTTTAGGCAGTTGCTATTTGACTATGCAAATTTTCAAAAGGCGAATATTGCAACATAGTGGAAGGTGGGACGCTGCTGTGGAATGAGAGGTGCTTTACGCAAACCCGGGCAACGTACCTGACGAACTCCGCTGCTAACTTCGTCCAACGACGCTCCGGATAGCCGTCGCGCCGGGTCTTCGTAAGCAGTGGATTTCGCCAGGTACTAAAAGCGCCCTCTAAATGTTTGCGTAAAGCACCTCTCATTCCACAGCGGCTGTTTATTCCCGCAAGCAATGAGCCAGGCGCAGGAATGTTTTGCTCCTGCATTTTGGCGAATGCTGCGTACGTCATACAATCTAAAGTTGGCCGTGAATAATAGCAAATACTTAGAAAAATACTTAGAAAATTGAGTTTGAATGCTTGCCAAAAAATAGATTATGTTTTATTATAAAGGATGGCGTTAGAAACCGAGACTAATTAGAAACTCAGGAGGAGGAACGATATGAATAAAATTCAGATGAAAACACCCTTAGTAGAAATGAACGGAGACGAAATGACTCGAATTCTCTGGACGCTCATTAAAGATGAGCTTTTGTTTCCATATATTGATCTGAAAACGGAATACTATGATTTGGGGCTGGAGTATAGAAATGATACGAATGACCAGGTCACGTTTGATAGTGCCGAGGCAAATAAAAAATATGGTGTAGCTGTAAAATGTGCGACGATTACACCCAATGCAGCCAGAATGGATGAGTATAGCCTGAAAGAAATGTGGAAGAGTCCCAACGGTACGATTCGTGCGATTTTGGACGGGACTGTTTTTCGTACACCAATTGTAGTAAAAGGTATTGAACCATGTGTGAAGAATTGGAAAAAACCGATTACTCTGGCAAGGCATGCATATGGAGATGTTTATAAGGCGGCGGAGATGAAGATTCCCGGTGCAGGAAAAGCAGAACTGGTATTTACGGCTGAAGATGGAACAGAGACCAGAGAGCTTATTCATAATTATACAGGCGCAGGAATTTTACAGGGAATACACAATACGGAAAAATCTATATCCAGTTTTGCCAGAAGCTGTTTTAAATTTGCTTTGGATACGAAACAAGATCTTTGGTTTGCAACGAAGGATACGATTTCTAAGAAATATGATCATACGTTTAAGGATATCTTTCAGGAAATTTATGATGCGGAGTATGCACAGGCGTTTGACGAGGCTGGTATTGAGTATTTCTATACTTTGATTGATGATGCGGTGGCACGTGTTATGAAAGCAGAGGGAGGATTTATCTGGGCTTGTAAGAACTATGATGGGGATGTTATGAGTGATATGGTTTCATCTGCATTTGGGTCATTAGCTATGATGACTTCTGTATTGGTGTCGCCGGAGGGGAATTTTGAGTATGAAGCGGCCCATGGGACGGTGCAGAGACATTATTATAAGCATTTGAAAGGTGAAGAGACGTCGACGAATTCGGTTGCGACTATTTTTGCGTGGACGGGGGCGCTTAGGAAACGCGGAGAGCTGGATGGTATTCAGGAGTTGATGGAGTTTGCGGATAAACTTGAGAAGGCTACTACCGGGACGATTGAAGAAGGGAAGATGACGAAGGATTTGGCTTTGATTACTTCGATTGAGAATCCGGTGGTTTTGAATAGTGAAGGGTTTATTAAGGCTGTGCGTGGGAAGTTGGAGATGATGTTGTAATATCAATGGTGTAGTAATATCAATGGTGTAGGGGTTAAGGGATGATGGGAGGACGCTTTGGGGGGTGAGGGGATGAGTGAGGTAAAGAGTGGTACAATTGCCCTCGTCTGCTTTACCGCTGCGTCTGAGTTTTCTAATTTCCCTGACCCTGCTTGGGGCGAAAAAGGCGCTCACAACTCACAGCGTTTCCTGATGGAAACGCTGCTCAAACAATGTTCGCTTGTGTCCAAGGACACACTTTTTCTGATCGCAGGGTCAGCGAAATAAGAAAACTCAAGACTCGCTATATGCAGACGATGACAATTGTACCACTCTTTACCTCACGCCAAGGTTTTCGACCAAAGCTGATTTTGTGCAATCGTATATGGTTCTGCATTTGGATGTGGGATAGCATTATAAAAATTGATTAAAAGCGATAAAAACTGTGGCTTTCGTATTTCATTCAAAGCCGCGGTTTTTATCGCTTAGTTTGTGGTGTTTAGTTTGTGGTGTTTAGTTTGTGGTGCTTAGTTTGTGGTGTTTAGTTTGTGGTGTTTAGTTTGCGATGCTCTTAGTTTGTGACGATGGTATATTGGTTATCCAACGGAATTCGGATCATAAACCAAGTTGGGGTCTATTTCGTCTCTTCGGTCATCTATGAATTCTAACTGTTTTGTTTCCGAATAGATTGCTATGTCTATCTCGTGACCTGTGTCGTCTGTAACCATGAACACAACCCCATCATTTGAGCGGTCTTCCAGATAAACGGCGTCTGCGACCTTGGAATTCGTGAAATGTTTTTGAGCCGCTTCTTTTGCAATTTCCATATATTCTTCAGGATTATTCTGGTATAATTCTCTTGCTCTTTCCTTTCGTTTTTTAGCATACTCTATTGAAATATCAATACATTTTTCAGAATCATCACGGTATGGCTCTTTTGCTTTTGCCTCTTCGTCTGTAAAGGGTAGTACATCCTGGAATATTTGTACACCTTTTTTTTCGCCTGAAATTGCGTCAATTACAAACCCAAATGAATGATATCCATTTTCCACGTCTGATTGGGAATCGCCTACGCTGCCCATCCAATAGGTTCTTTTGGCTGCCTGTGATGCTTCATAATACATCATAACTGCTTTGCCGTCGATATCTTCCCCGAATATTTCCCAGATGTACCGGGCACCGATCTCAGCGGCCTCTTCAGAAGAAATCGTATTGGCATCCAGGTTACTATAGTCCTCTAACTCAAAAATTGTCAGTGAAGGACTTTTATAATCCTCCGGTATTGTACTTGTAAGTGTTGAAATATCTACTGTTTCCTTAACGGGTGTTATGCTTTCTGTTTTTTTGCTTTCCGCTGCAAAGACCAGATTATTCACACCGATAAACGTTGCGCTAAGTATTCCAATGGATAGAACGGATGCTGCAATTGATTTGACTATTTCAGTCCTCTTGTTTTTTTTCATTAATTTTACTTCCTTTCAATATGAATTTGTGTGCTGCACAAATATAGAATAATATAGGTTTATTAGGAACTTATTTTTGAGTTGTTAGGAAGTTGTAAATGTAACTTTGATTGTTGTTCCTATATTTATAGAAGATTCGACGGTTAGCTTTGCACCATGAACAGCGGCAATCTGCTGACAAATAGCCAGACCAAGTCCGGCGCCGCCTTGTTCCCGGCTTCGGGCTTTATCTACACGATAAAAAGCCTCTGTTACTTTAGAGATATTTTCTTCGGGAATACCACAACCATTGTCAGTGACAGATATTATTACCTTATCTCGCAGTCTGTCTGCTTTCAGATGGATGATACCGTTATTGGATGGGCAGGCTTTCACTGCATTTGTACACAAATTCAACAGCAGGCTCTTGATCAAATCTTCCTGTCCTTCCAGAATATCAGTATCGCTGCTGTAATTAAATTGGATTTTTCGTTCGGTTAAAACATTCTGCATTGTATGTTTTATGTATTCAAACAATTGTGGGATTGATATTTTATTTTCAATTGGTTTATAATGACGCAGAGTTGCAAGCTCCAGCAGTGAATTGGAAATTTTTTTCATATGGCGGGCTTCTTCTATAATAAACTGGGCAGATTCAATAATTTCCTCTTCATTCAATGCCGCTTTCTGCAGATACTCTGCGTAACCATAAATGGATGTAAGGGGGGTTCTGATTTCATGGGCAAAATTATCCACAAACTGCTGCTTCCGGGCTGATTCTTTCTCCAGAAGACAGATTTGGTTTTCAATTTGCTCCGCCATCCTGTTGAAACCTGCCGCCATTGCCGCCACTTCATGCTTTCCTTTTATATAGATTCTTTCGCTGTAGTGTCCGTCTGCAATTTTTTTTGAAGTTTTGGCCACGATGTTAAGAGGTTTGAAAATACCGGACAGAATAAAATACAGGGCAAGCACCGTAATTACAGAAAACACAATGCCTACAAACAATAGTATATGTTGTATGTTTTTCATATCCATTATGCTTTTAGTGACATTATAATGATAGTCCAGCTGATAATTTTGAAAAGGCTCTGACAGCGCCCCGGTAATGAAGATATAATATTCACCTTCACGGTTTATAAAAGAAACTTCTATATTTTTTGAAGCAACCTTTTCAGGCTCTGTTAATTCCAGCTTGTTTAAGGCAATCGTAATGTTATGCTTTTCATAATATTTTGCATAATTGTTTATCAGAGCATTTACATCTTTGGTATAATCTTTGCTTTTTTCTCTTTCAGTCAGAATGGCGATATCCTTGGTGAGAGAAATTATCATCATCTGATACTCTGCCACGCTCTTTTCCTTTAGCATATTCATTTGATTACTGGTCATATAAGCGGAAACAACGCTTAGACTGGAAAATAAAATAATGAGAAACAGCAGAAAAGTAGCCAGAAAAGTTTTTGATCTCACTTCTCTACCTCCAGCCGGTAGCCCAGTTTATAGACTGTTTTAATGACGCTTTCCCAGGTCAGTTTTTTACGAATGTTATGAATATGTACATCGACCGTTCTTGTATCTCCGCCGTAATCATACCCCCAGGCAATATCAAGCAGTTTATCCCGGGAGAGGGCGATATTGCGATTTTGAATCAGTACTTCAATGAGAGCATATTCCTGCGGTGCAAAATCCACAAGCCGGTCATGGAAATAAACCTTCCGTCCAATTAAATCAACCCTGACATCGCCTAAACAAAACAGTTTTTCTGCCTTCTGGGTTCGTCTTAGAACAGAATCTACTCTTGCCTGCAATTCCATCATGTCAAAGGGTTTCACGATATAATCGTCTGCCCCCAGTTTTAATCCCTTAATCCTGTCTTTCACCGCCCCACGGGCAGTTAAAAAGATAACAGGAATATCCTTTAATTCTTTGATTACCTGAAAACCATCCAGCTTAGGCAGCATAATATCCAGTAAAATCAGGTCAAATGCTTGTTTTTCCATTTCATCAAAGACAGATTCACCATCAAAAACAGAAATACATCTGTGCCCAACCAGTTCAAGATTCTTTTTCAGTAAAATATTAATTGGTTTTTCATCTTCCACAATAAGTATTTTAGCCATCCATGCACCTCGGTTTTATTTTTAGTATAGCATGGACTTATTATGAAGTCATTAAAGAAACTGCAAATCAGGAAGCGAATAAGGGTGCATATTTACCTGAAGAAATTGTTATACTTTAGGCATGAAAGTGCGATCTCTACCGTTGGTTTACTTCATTTTCTGCTATTCTACTGTTGGCTACTTGTGCGCTGGCCGGTTTTACTGTAAAATGGATATATGAATTTTAGGAGGATCTTACAAATGAACATTGAAAAGATGGGTCAATTCATTTCAGAATTGAGAAAGCTGCATCAAATGACACAAAAAGAATTAGCCGAAAAACTAAATGTCAGTGATAAGGCCGTATCCAAATGGGAGCGTGGGCAAAGCTGCCCTGACATTGCATTATTATCGCCTCTTTCAGACATACTCGGCGTCACAATAACGGAATTACTGAATGGTGAAAGAATTAGCTCAGCGGCCATGAATGTGGAAGCGAACGTGGTTAATGCTTTGGAGTATGGCGGAAAATCAGCAAAACGAAAAATTAAATTGACGCAAAACATCTGGGCTGCCGCTTTTTCAATTTTACTTTTAATTGGTATCCTTGTAGTTTCAATTGTCAACGTAGCAATTTCTAATACATTCACATGGTCGCTCATACCGATTAGCGCCAGCATTTTTGCATGGCTTGTATTTTTCCCTGCGATTAAGTTTGGCATGAAAGGAATCATCGGATCACTCACTGCTTTGAGCCTTTCGATTCTGCCCTTTTTATATATGCTGGATTATACAATAAACAGACTAATTGAAGACAATGAACCGATTTTCCTAATGGGCATCAGGATAGCGCCGCTTTCAATTTTATTTTTATGGATCGCTTTTTTCTTACTAAAAAAACTCAAAACAAGGAAGTTGTTAGCCCTCGCTGTTTTAGTGCTGCTGGAAATTCCTCTAAACTTTTTCATAAACTACATGATTGCAGGAATGGAGCAACGCCCATGGTTTGGTGTGCAGACTGTTATAAATGCCTCGACTTCGATTATAGCCGCCATCATACTCCTTATCATTGACCTTCTTATACGAAAAAAAACATACCATAACTCATAATATAAAGCCTATTATCATTTTTATCTTAAAGGAGATAAGACTCCGGTGGTTTACAGGTATCAGCCAAAAAACTCGGCGTGTGGAAAAGAGTGGAACAACTGCCTGCAATGCATATAGCGAGGATAGAGTTTTCTTATTTCGCTGACCCTGCGATCAGAAAAAGTGTGTCCCTGGACACAAGCGAACATTGTCTGAGCAGCGTTTTCATCAGAAAACGCTGCGAGTTGTGAGCGGCTTTTTCGCTCCAAGCAGGGTCAGGGAAATTAGAAAACTCAGACGCAGCGGTAAAGCAGATGCAGGCAGTTGTTCCACTCTTTTCCACACTCACTACCCCATCTATACCCCCACCTTATTCCACCAACGTCTCCCAAAAACAATAAAGCCCCTCAAGCTCCTCAGCAATCCCATCCTTCTCCAGCGTTAATTCCAAACACCGATTCATATCACACGCAATCTCCGGATTCTCCATCAACGCATCAATTTCAGAATCCCGCATCTCCAGTTCATGAATCCTGCCCTCCGTTTTGTCCAGATCATTCTGCCGTTTCCGTTCCCGCGCCTGTTCTTCCTTTTTCTGCTGCCAGGCCAATCTGGAAGTACTCACTTCATCCTGGACCTCAGCGTCATCACAAACCCCAGGTGCATATATTCGTGTCAATTCCTCTTTTTTCTCCAGATAATAATCATAATTCCCAATATAATTCACCAACGTATTCCCAGTCAACTCTAAAATGCGCGTAGCCGTCTGATTGATAAAGTACCGGTCATGGGAAACGTAAAGCACCGTTCCTGTATATCTGTTCAAAGCTTGCTCCAGTACCTCTTTCGATACAATGTCCAAATGATTGGTCGGCTCGTCCAGGATAATAAAGTTAGCCTCCGAAAGCATCAATTTAGCCAGAGAAACACGCCCCCGTTCCCCCCCGCTTAAAGATTGAATCTGTTTAAATACATCATCTCCCGTAAATAAAAAGGCAGCCAGTACATTACGTATCTGCGTATTCGTGAGCTTCGGATAATCATCCGAGATTTCTTCAAATATAGTCTTTTCCATATGCAGGACATGATGCTCCTGATCATAATAGCCGATCTGAACCTTACTGCCAAGATGAAAAGTCCCGCCATCAGCAGATAGAATACCGTTTATAATTTTCAAAATAGTGGTCTTACCCGTACCGTTATTTCCGATAATGGCAACCTTCTCACCACGTTTGATCTCAAAATTCAAATCAGAAAAAAGCAAATTTCCATCAAAGGATTTTTTTAAATGTTCCACCATTAAAACATCATTACCGCTCAATATATGCGGTTCCAGTGCGATATGTATTTCTGCATTTATTTCTGTCGGTTTATCCAAAACCTCTATTTTATCCAGTTTTTTTTCACGGCTTTCTGCTCGGCGGATGGATTTTTCGCGGTTAAAGGATTTTAACCTGGTAATTACTTCCTGCTGATGTTTGATTTCACGCTGTTGATTTAAATAAGCTTTTAGATCTGCCTCACGGATCATCGCTTTTTTTCCGGCATAAGCAGTATAATTACCGGAAAATGTTATCGCCTTTCCGGCATCCAGCTCTATCACTTTCGTAACAACGCGGTTAAGAAAATAGCGGTCATGGGCAACGATCATCACCGCTCCGCTGTAGTTCAGCAGATAAGTTTCCAGCCATGCAATAGAAGCCATGTCTAAATGGTTCGTAGGTTCATCCAAAAGAATAATATCGGGTTTGGCCAAAAGAAGTTTTCCCAGTGCCACACGGGTCTTTTGTCCTCCTGAGAGAGTATCCACATGTTTTTGGAATTCCCCTTCTTCAAATCCCAGTCCTTTCAATACTCCGGTAATTTCGCCTTGATAGGCATAACCATTTTTTTGCTCAAATTCAGTATGAAGACGGTTATAAAGCTCCAAAGTCTGCGTCAGGGTATCACCCTGCAGATGTTTCATTTCATGTTCAAGGCGGCGTATACGTGCCTCCAATTCAATAATATCCCGTTTTACTTCCAACAGTTCTTCATATATTGTGTTTTCACCGGATACAGCTTCATGCTGCGCCAGGTAACCAATGGTCTTTCCCTTTGTGACCGTGATATTACCGGAATCGGCATTTAACTTCTGCATGATGATTTTCAGCAAAGTTGATTTACCTGCTCCGTTGATTCCTATCACAGCTGTTTTTTCCCGTTCTTCTATATGAAAAGAAACATCCTTTAATACCTGATTCGTTCCAAATGACTTATTAATATTGTGGCATGCTAAAATCATGATTATCCATCCTTATATCGTTAAATTTCCCAATCAGTTTAACATAAAATACTATTTTTCACTAGTAATTTTTAAAATTGCTGGACGAATGAAAGGTTTTGATATAATATAGATTTAAAAAGTTTTTCGCTTGTTTTAGTTGGAGGAGGAAAAAGAATGAAAAAAGTGGTGAAATTTGGTGGAAGTTCACTTGCAAGTGCAGAACAGTTTAAGAAAGTAGGAGACATTATCCGGTCGGACAGTGCCAGAAGATTTGTGATACCGTCTGCTCCGGGTAAACGTTTTGATAAAGACATTAAAATAACGGACATGCTTTATTCCTGCTATGATTTAGCTGTTAACGGAAAGAAATTTGCATCTATGCTAATTGATATCAAAGAGCGTTATGATGAAATCATTACCGGACTGGACCTTGATTTATCATTAGACAAAGAATTTGAAATTATCCGGGAATCATTTATCAACAAAGCAGGCAGCAGTTATGCGGCATCACGCGGAGAATATTTAAATGGTATTATTATGGCCAATTATTTGGGATATGAATTTGTGGATGCGGCGGAAATGATATTTTTCAATCAGGATGGCAGCTTAAATGCGGATAAAACAAATGAGATGTTGGCAAAACGGCTTGCCAATGTAGAAAGAGCCGTGATACCCGGATTTTACGGTGCCATGGATGACGGGAGGATTCAGACATTTTCCCGCGGGGGCTCTGATGTAACAGGATCTATTGTAGCCAGAGCAATTAAAGCGGATTTGTACGAAAATTGGACGGATGTATCAGGATTTCTGGTAACCGATCCGCGTATTATCAAAAATCCGGAAGTAATTGAAACCATTACTTATCGGGAATTGAGAGAATTGTCTTATATGGGAGCTACGGTATTGCATGAAGATGCTATTTTTCCTGTCCGTAAAGAAGGAATACCGATCAATATAAAAAATACCAATGTACCGGAAGATGAGGGAACTTTGATTGTACAGAGTACCTGCAGAAAGCCTAAATATACCATTACCGGTATTGCAGGCAAGAAGGGATTTGCGGCTATTGCTATCGAAAAAGCAATGATGAATACGGAAATAGGTTTTGGGAGAAAAGTATTGGAAGTATTTGAAGAGAACGGAATCTCTTTTGAACATATACCTTCCGGTATTGATACCATGTCGGTGTTTGTCCACCAAAGTGAGTTTGAAGAAAAAGAACAAAAAGTGCTTGCCGGTATCCATAATGCAGTAAATCCGGATTTTATAGATTTAGAATCTGATTTAGCTTTAATTGCGGTGGTAGGCCGCGGTATGCGTGCAACAAGAGGGACTGCAGGACGGATTTTTTCCGCATTAGCTCATGCCAATGTCAATGTCAAAATGATCGATCAGGGTTCCAGTGAGCTGAATATTATTATTGGTGTAAGAAATGAGGATTTTGAGACTGCGATAAAGGCAATTTATGATATTTTTGTTACAGTACAGTTATAATATTTGACATAAAATAGACAATCCGATATAATGAAAGCATCATTGATGTAAGAAGGGTAGAAGTCATGGATAAGGAAATTTCAAAAGCCGTAATTAAAAGATTGCCACGTTATTATAGATATCTTGGGGAACTGCTGGAAAGTGGCGTTGAACGCATTTCTTCAAATGAATTGAGCGACAAGATGCGGGTGACGGCATCACAGATTCGACAGGACTTAAATAATTTCGGTGGCTTTGGGCAGCAGGGATACGGATATAATGTAAAATATCTTTATGCGGAAATTGGAAAAATATTAGGGTTGGATAGAGTATATAATATGATCATTGTAGGTGCCGGAAATCTTGGCCAGGCATTGGCAAATTATGTTAAATTTGAAAAACGTGGATTTTGGATAAAAGGAATCTTTGATGTAAATCCTATTCTCAAAGGAATTACTGTTCGTGGGATTGAAATTCGTATGATTGATGAGCTTTCGGATTATGTGAAGGAAAATGAGATTCAGATAGCAGCATTGACGCTGCCAAAGGCAAATGCTTCTGAAATGGCGGACCTTTTAGTAAAAAGCGGGGTAAAAGCTATCTGGAATTTTGCCCATACGGATTTGAATTTACCGGAAGACGTTATCGTTGAAAATGTACATCTTTCGGAAAGCCTGATGCAGTTGTCTTATAATATCAGTTGTTATGAACAGAAACACAAAAAGTAGGAGATCACTCAATGGTGCGCATCAAAATAAACTATTATTTTGATGCGTTGTTTTTTCGCAGAGGCAAGGAGTGTACGGTATGGAATATTTTGTTACGAGTGCTGAAATGAAGCAGTGTGATCAATCAACAATATTTGATTTTAAGATGCCATCGGTAGTTTTGATGGAACGGGCAGCTCTTGCCTGTGTGGAAACGCTTATACAATCATCTTTTGATTTGAGCCATGTCCTGGTGGTCTGCGGATCCGGCAATAATGGAGGCGATGGTTTTGCAATTGCACGTATCCTGAAGCAAAAGCATATAAATGTTGAGGTGCTTTTTGCAGGGAATGAGGAGTCCTGTACGCCGGATACCAGGCTGCAGAAAGAGATTTGTAAAAATTACGGGGTAAAACTTTGTAGTAAAGCAGAATTTAATGAATATACTAGTATAGTAGATGCCATTTTTGGCATTGGATTATCAAGAGAAATACAGGGCATCTACCGCGAACTCATTGAATTGATAAACCAATCGAATGCGAAAGTCCTGTCTGTGGATATTCCGTCCGGCATTCACTGTGACACCGGGAGCATTATGGGCATTGCCGTAAATGCGGATATTACCGTAACCTTTGCTTTTAAGAAACGCGGACATTTCATTGGTCCGGGCAGAGATTATACCGGAGAAGTGATAAGGAAGGATATCGGAATTACAGAGGATGGTTTCGCCGGCACATATCCGAAGGCATATTCATATAATTGTATGGAAGATATGAAACTGCGGAAAAGAACACGCTATGCAAATAAAGCCACCTTTGGAAAAGCATTGATTATTGCAGGATCACAAAATATGTCAGGTGCTGCTCTGCTTACGTCCAAAGCTGCTTATCGAACCGGAACCGGACTGGTACATATATTTTCAGGTGAATGCAACCGAATTACTTTACAGCAGGGACTTCCGGAAGCGCTGATGACTCCTTACGAGGAAGGGACAGGACATCAGATGCTTAGGAATATTCTGCACTGGCCGAGTGTCATAGGCTTCGGTCCGGGCGCCGGAATTGATGAGGATAAGCTGAAAATACTGGAATTGTTAATAGGAGAAAGCAGAGTACCTCTGGTTTTGGATGCAGATGCCTTGACTCTGCTCAGTAAACACAGGGAAATGTTGAAAGGACATAAACAGCCCATTATTATTACACCTCATGTAGGCGAAATGGTAAGACTTTGTAATATGTCAAAGGAAGAAATTATTAATGATCTGGCAGGAGCGGCAGTTGGTTTTGCAAAAGAATATCAGGTAATATGCGTATTAAAAGATGCCGGTACGATTGTAACGAATGGTGAAGAACTTTTTATTAACCAGACAGGGAACAGCGGTATGGCTACCGGAGGTTCCGGCGATGTACTTACAGGCATTATTACCGGTCTGATTGCCCAGGGAAATCCGCCCTTTAGATCTGCCTGCGCCGCAGTTTATCTTCACGGTCTTTCCGGAGATGTGGCATATCAAAAATACGGGGGGCATGGCATGCTTGCCGGAGATATTATCGATGGTTTGCAGCAAGTGTTGCGATAGTGAGTGTTACCGGAGGTATGAAATGAAAAAGCACAAAAGAGTCTACGCAGCGATTGACTTAGATTCAATTATGCAAAATTTTGAAAATATGAAAAAACTTATGCGCCGGGAGTCAAAGATCATTGCCGTTATCAAAGCAGACGGATATGGTCACGGTGCAGCACCAATTGCCCATATGATGGAGCACTGTGATTATATATGGGGGTTTGCCGTAGCAACGGTAGAAGAGGCAGTGAGCCTTCGCGGCCAGAAGATCAGGAAGCCCATTTTGATCCTGGGATACACGTTTGCGGAAGATTATGAAACACTTGTCAGGGCGGATATACGGCCTGTTGTGTTTAAGATGGATATGGCAAAGGAATTATCCGATGCGGCAAGCCGGTTAAAAAGAACATTGACCGTACATCTGGCAGTGGATACGGGAATGATGAGGATCGGATTTTCTGACACATTACAAAGTATAGATGAAATAAAAGAAATAGCCGGTCTTCCCGGTCTTAAAACAGAAGGATTATATACCCATTTTGCCAGAGCTGACGAAGCCGATAAATCGAATGCACTGGAACAATTAAGAAGATTTCGGAAATTTGAAAATCTGCTGGAAAAAGCCGGCATTTCCATACCGATCAAACATTGTTCGAACAGTGCCGGAATCCTGGAGCTGCCTCAGGCGAATATGGATATGGTCCGAGCCGGAATCTCAATATATGGAATTTATCCATCTCAGGAAATGTCCAGGGATGCAGTGACACTTTATCCGGCTATGTCTCTGAAAAGTCATATTATATACATAAAAGACGTGGAGGCAGGTATTCCTATCAGCTATGGGGGTACTTACACCACAACAGTCAAAACCAGGGTAGCTACCATACCGGTTGGCTACGGAGATGGCTACCCAAGAAGCTTATCCAATAAAGGATGGGTTATCATTCATGGAAAAAAAGCGCCTGTTTTGGGAAGAGTGTGCATGGATCAATTCATGGTTGACGTGACCGAAATACCGGAGGCAAAAGAACTGGATGAAGTTATTTTAATGGGAAAAGATGGGGATGAGATCTTGAATGTGGATATTCTTTCTGCACTGTCCGGTCGTTTTCCGTATGAATTTGTCTGCGATATAGGAAAGCGGGTTCCACGTATTTATTACCAAAATGGAAAGCAGATTATGGATGCACCCTCCGGGCACTTCGGATGTCCGGAAACCGTGGACGTAAATATGGATGCACCCTCCGGGCACTTCGGATGTCCGGAAACCAGGGAGAAAAATATGGTAAACGAATAAATTAAAAAAATAAGAGCACAAAAGCGCATACCAGAGAAAAATATGGAAATACTAGAGTTAACCTAAAAGCATATGAATCGGAGTGTGAAACGTGTGATTATTAAAAGAGGAGACATTTTCTATGCTGACTTGAGACCGGTCATTGGCTCAGAACAAGGAGGTGTGAGACCGGTTTTGATTATACAAAATGATGTTGGAAATAAACATAGTCCCACCGTCATTTGTGCAGCAATTACATCTAAAATGAATAAGGCGAAGCTCCCTACCCATGTAGAAATTGATGCCGGACGATATGAGATCGTACGGGATTCCGTGATTTTACTGGAGCAGCTTCGTACAATAGATAAAAAGCGGTTAAAAGACAGAGTATGTCACCTGGATATAGAGATACTGGAACAAGTAAACAAAGCCCTGCAGATAAGCCTTGAGTTAACTACATAGTTAGGCTGTTAAGAATCTTGACTAATTTCATGGAAAATGATATATTCATATGCATATGAGATTATTGAAAACTGTAGATAGAATAAAAGGAGTTTTTTACTAAATGGAGGACAGTGGGAGTCCAATTATATTTTATATTATCATATTTCTGATTTATATATTATTAGATACTGTATTATATGCTTATGGTGCCGCAATCCGAAGTATCAACGAAAATGATATAGAAAAACGCGAGAAAAGCGGCGACATCCGGAAGGCAAAACTTGTTTTGAATTATAAAAATAATCCGAAGCCTTTGAGTGATACCATCCAGATTGCAGCCAATTTATGTTGTATCCTGATGGGGTGTGTAGTGATTCATATATTGAATTCACCTGTTTTGGCAGTACATATTTTTACACAGATACTGGTGATTTTTATATTTTTACTGCTGATATATATATTCTGTGTTTATATTCCCCAGATATTAGGGGCTTATTATGCGGAATATGTGGCTTTTGGGCTGGTCGGTACCATTCGTATCATTGTAAATATATTCAGACCGCTTACGGGATTGGTAACTCTGATCGTATATGCCGTAACCCGGATTTTAGGGATTGAACCCAGAAAACCGCAGGAGGATGTGACGGAGGAAGAGATCATCTCGATGGTCAATGAGGGACATGAGCAAGGGGTTCTTGAAGCCTCCGAGGCAGAAATGATCCATAATATTTTCGAGTTCGGTGACAAAGAAGCACAGGATATAATGATCCATAGGAAGAGTATTGTCGCGGTAGATGGAATACTGACACTAAAGGATGCATTAAACTTAATACTGGATAGAGCATACTCCCGTTTTCCTGTTTACGAAGACACAATTGATAATATTACCGGTATCATTCATCTGAAAAATGCCATGAAATTTTATGCAACCGGTCAATATGACAACTGGTTGATAAAGGATATTCCGGATTTAGTAAACCCGGCAGTATTTATTCCGGAGACGAGAAATATCAGTCAATTGTTTAAAAGCATGCAATCCCGGAAATTACAAATGGTTATTGTAGCTGATGAATATGGACAGACGGCAGGACTGATCGCCCTGGAGGATATTCTGGAGGAGATTGTCGGAAATATCCAGGATGAATATGATATAGAAGAGGACATGATTGAACCCTGTGAAGACGCCGGCTATTTTATGAATGGGATGACATCTCTTTCGGAGGTAAAAGATACGCTTGGCATCGAATTTGACCTGGACGAAAATATTGAAACATTAAATGGGTTTTTGATATCAAGGCTGGATAAAATCCCATCGGAAGATGAGCATTCTACCATTGAAGAGATGGGCTATGCTTTTCAAATATTAAATGTTGTAAACAAGACGATTGAGAAAGTCAAAGTCAGCAAATTGCAGGAGACGGATGCCTGTAAAAAGGGTACGAAAGAATAAGAAAAATCAAAAAACATAAAAAGGAGCAGTTACAATGTCAGGACATTCAAAATTTGCAAACATAAAACACAAAAAGGAAAAAAATGATGCCGCAAAAGGTAAGATTTTTACGATTATCGGAAGAGAAATAGCAGTTGCCGTAAAAGAAGGAGGTGCAGATCCTGCAAATAACAGCAGACTACGTGATGTTATTGCAAAAGCGAAGGCAAATAATATGCCAAATGATACCATCGATCGTGGAATAAAAAAGGCGGTCGGAGATGCGAATGCCGTGAACTATGAATACGTATCCTATGAAGGGTATGGACCAAATGGAATTGCGATTATTGTGGATGCATTAACAGATAATAAAAACCGTACCGCTGCCAATGTACGCAGTGCGTTTACAAAAGGAAGCGGACAAATAGGGACACCCGGGTGTGTATCCTATAGCTTTGACAAAAAGGGGCAGATCTTAATTGCTAAGGAAGAGTGTGAAATGGATGGCGATGATTTGATCATGCTTGCATTAGAGGCAGGTGCACAGGATATTGCCGAAGAAGAGGACAGTTATGAGGTCATTACGGAGCCTGAAGATTTTTCGGCAGTACGTGAAGCATTGGAAAAAGAAGGTATCCGGATGGCGGTGGCACAGGTTACCATGATTCCCCAGAATTATGTAGAACTGACAGATGATACTGCGATTAAAAATCTGCAGAAAACCCTGGATTTACTGGATGAAGATGATGATGTACAGGCAGTGTACCATAACTGGGATGAATAAGCTTTTTAAGGAGAAATTATATGAACTTCTATACGATTGGCATTGAAGGAATGCCCAAATTACTGCAAGAGATAGACAGACCGTTGGAAAATTTTAAGCGAAACACATATGAAAGCGCTTTTCGAACTTTTTTTGAGCAAAATCTTGTGATTTTTGAAGCGATCGAAAATGGCTATCAGCAGGTGGTTGATAAAGATCAGTTTTTAACAAATATGGCTGCTGCCATGGCGGATGCGGCTAGTGAAGAAATAGAACAGATATCGAGAAATGGGCGGAAGGAAAAAAAGCTGATGGATTATAATTTCTGTCTGGCGGTTTATGTACTTCCGGCAATATTGGAATATAAGCGGGAATCTTCAAAGATTTTGGCTGACAAGGTGTTAGAAGCATGGAAAGAGAAATTTCCAAAGACGAATATACAGGCTTCTACCTTTGAGGCGATTCAGGCAGGATTTAAGAAAAAGTGGTGTTATGTTACGACAGCGGTATGCGAAACATTTGGAAAACCGGATGATTGTTATGAATTGACATTATTTCGTGATTACAGAGATACCTATCTTGCCCTGCAGGAGGATGGAGAGGACCTGATCCGTGAATATTATGATTTGGCACCTACAATCGTAAAACACATTAATAAGAAAGAAAACCGAAAAGAGATCTACGAAAATATCTGGAAGGAGTATTTGAATCCTTGTATCGGCATGATTGAGCAAGGAAATAATGCTCAGTGCAAAGAGTTATATGTAAATATGGTTCGTGATCTGCAGGAAAAATATTTTATAGAATTAAGTTGAATACTATTTTGTAAAGGCTATGCGTTGCATAGCTTTTATTCATTTGAAATAAAAAGAATTGTTGTAAAATTATAGTTTTCGGACATACTAAGAAAAATCGTGATAAGGAGAATGAATATGTCTGAAGCGGAAAAAAAAGAGAGAAAAGACAAATTAAATACGGAAGAAAAAAGCGAGGAAATCAAAGAATTTGGCCAGATCACCTTGAATCATAAAATACATCTGTTGAGTGTGATCGGTGAAATTGAAGGGCATGAATGTCTTTCTGCCAATACAAAGACCACAAAATACGAGCATATCCTGCCGCAATTGGCGGCTATTGAAGACAGTAAAGATATACAGGGATTATTGGTTCTCTTAAATACCGTGGGAGGAGACGTGGAAGCCGGACTGGCAATTGCGGAGATGATCGCATCTCTCAGTAAGCCTGCCGTTTCGCTGGTTTTGGGAGGAAGTCACTCCATCGGGATTCCAATCGCAGTGTCTACAGATTATTCCTATATTGTGGAAACCGGCACAATGGTTATTCATCCGGTCCGTATGAATGGGACAATCATTGGAGCACCTCAGACTTATGACTATTTTAAACAGATGCAGGATAGAATTCTGGGATTTATTTCAAATCACTGTAATGCCAAAAGAGAACGTTTAGAAGAGCTAATGCTGGATACCGGTATACTGACAAAGGATCTGGGAACGATTTTGGTGGGTAAGCAGGCAGTGAAAGAAGGGATTATAAACCAGGTAGGGGGCATTCGCGAAGCGATTGATAAAGTGCATGAAATGATTTGTATATCTGATTAATATATGCTATAATAATTACGGTTCGATTGGCATTTACAAACGGATAAGAAGGCTTTGGGGGGAAGTTATGTCATTACTACAAGCGATTTTATTAGGAATAATACAAGGACTAACGGAGTTTCTTCCGGTTAGCAGTTCAGGACATCTGGTAATTTTTCAAAATATATTTCATATCAATGCGGATGGCGGCATGTTGTTTGACATCATGCTGCACTTGGGAACGTTAGTGGCAGTTATTACGGTATATCGAAGAGATATAAAGAAGATGCTGATCGAAACGATCAAGATAGGCATTGATATAGTCAAGAACATAAAGACCTGGATTTATAATCGGAAATTTGATGAAGCATTGCGTTATAAACGGATTATACATAATAACTATCGGAAATTTGTAGTATTGATACTGGTATCTACCATCCCGACTGCCATCATTGGATACACGGCAAAGAGCCTTGTGGAAGCGGCCGGAAAAACTTTGATTGTGCCGGGTGTCTGTCTTTTGATTACCGGTGTATTGCTTCTGGTCTCTGAGATTTCTGAAGAAGGGCATAAGATTCCAAAAGATGTCAGCTACAGCAGCGGTTTTTTTATTGGAATTGCACAGGGATTGGCAACTTTGCCGGGGCTCTCACGTTCCGGTACCACCATTGCTGCATGTCTGCTTGGAGGCTTTGACCGCAGATTTGCAGTGAAATATTCATTCATTATGTCTATTCCCGCGATACTGGGTGCAGCTGTTTTAGAACTGAAAGATGTAGGGAAGGAAGCGGTTTCAGGTTCTCTGGTTTTCAATTGCGTCATTGGTGCTGCAGTTGCGGCGGTGGCAGGATACATATGCATAAAGTTAATGCTGAAGATCGTAAAAAATAAAAAATTAAAAGGATTTGCTTTCTATTGTTTTGCCATTGGAACAGTGGCAATTATAGCACATTTTGTAATATAAAAGGGGATATCAGGGGAGATTGATTCATGGCAACAAGTTCTAATGTGAGACGTAATACAGGAAAAAAACGTACTGCTACGAAAAAGAACCGCAAGAGAGGTTCCGGAAAGACCAATGCAAAGTCTTCCGGATTTTCTATCGTAGATGAAATTTTATTGTGGATTGTTTTGGCACTGTCCGCCTATCTGTTTATCAGCAACTTTGGATTAGGCGGCTTTGTAGGTGAGAAAATCACGGATTTCTGTTTTGGGATCTTTGGCTTTTTAGCCTATATATTTCCTTTTCTGCTGTTTCTTTGGACCGGATTTAGTATTTCCAACAAAGGAAACAAGCTTGCCTGGATCAAAATCTGCGGTACCTTATTATTATTTATTTCATTATGCGGCATTTTTGAGCTGATAGTAAACAAATATGAAAATACAAAGTCATTTATAGAATTTTATCAAATCAGTAAAAAATATAAAACCGGCGGAGGTCTTATCGGCGGAATCCTTTGTAAAACATTTAGTCCGGCACTGGGAGTGGCGGGCTCCTATGTGATTCTTATCATTCTGATAATCATAGCCATTGTGATGATCACGCAGCGCTCCATTTTCGAGGGGATGAAAAGCAGTGGAAGCAAGATGTATCATACGGCAAAAAATGATGCAGCCAGAAGGCGTGAACGCTCTGCAATACGCAGAGAACAGGCTGAATTACAAAGGCAGCAGGAGTTGGAGAAGAAGTGGGAACGTCTGGATGCGGAAAAGGAAATGCGCTTGAATAAAAAAGTCAGAGGTGTGGATTTAAATTCAACGGTTATGCAAAAGGAAGAAAGACCGGCTGAAATACATGAGGTTATCCCACCTGTACTAAATGAATCCTCCGAATCAGAGCAGGTCTTTCATATTCAAAGAAACGATCCGATTGTGGAAGAGGCGAAAGAAGCGGAAATGCCTGCTCTTAATTCTCCGGATTTAAAGAAATTAATTGAAAAAAACAGCGGGATAAAAGAACCAGACACAAATAAACGGCAAAAGTCAAAATCCACTACGAAAGAACAGGAAGAAGGCATACGAAATGTGGAACAGGAAATCGAGGCGGCTGCTCAAATCACAAAGCCAAATTATAAATTTCCAACCTTAAGCCTTTTGAAGAAAGCAAGGAGAGGAAAATTGGGGGATTCTGACAAAGAGCTGAGAGATACTGCGCAGAAGCTTCAGCAAACACTGCATAGTTTTGGCGTTGGGGTGAAAGTTACGAATGTCAGCTGCGGACCAACGGTAACCCGCTATGAGTTAACGCCTGAGCAGGGAGTAAAAGTCAGCCGTATCGTAAATCTTTCGGACGACATTAAATTGAATCTGGCGGCAGCAGATATCCGTATAGAAGCGCCGATTCCCGGAAAGTCGGCCGTTGGTATTGAAGTGCCAAACCATGAGAATAATGCCGTGTTATTAAGAGAACTTTTGGAATCCGGAGAGTTCAGGGACCATCCGTCTAATCTGGCATTTGCAGCCGGAAAGGACATTGGAGGGAAAGTAGTCGTTACTGATATTGCCAGAATGCCCCATCTGCTCATTGCCGGAGCTACCGGATCGGGTAAATCCGTATGTATTAATACCATTATTATGAGCATTCTATATAAAGCAAAGCCTGAGGACGTAAGATTAATTATGATTGATCCAAAGGTAGTAGAATTAAGTGTTTACAATGGAATTCCTCATCTGTTCATACCGGTCGTAACGGATCCTAAAAAGGCAGCAGGCGCATTAAACTGGGGTGTTGCTGAAATGGAGGATCGTTATAAGAAATTTGCAGAGCTGAATGTGAGAGATCTGAAAGGATACAATCAGAGAATTGCATCTATACAGGATATAGAAGAAGAGAATATACCGGAAAAACTGCCGCAGATCGTAATTATTGTGGATGAACTTGCAGATCTTATGATGGTGGCGCCCGGGGAAGTAGAGGATTCCATCTGCCGTCTTGCGCAGCTGGCCAGGGCCGCAGGCATACATTTGATCATTGCCACCCAGAGACCTTCCGTCAATGTCATCACCGGTGTTATCAAAGCCAATATGCCGTCACGTATCGCATTTTCCGTATCGTCAGGCGTGGATTCGCGAACGATCATTGATATGCATGGTGCGGAAAAATTACTTGGCAAAGGTGATATGCTGTTTTATCCGCAGGGATATCAAAAGCCTGCAAGGCTACAGGGAGCTTTCGTTTCCGATTCGGAAGTAGGTGCCGTAGTAGAATATCTGAAAGAAAAAAATAAGTCTAACTCCTATAATCAGGAAATTGAGGAGGAAATCAGTAAGGCTCAAGTGACAACAAAAGAGGTGAATGGCAGCAGTAATGGCAGTGACAGGGGTGTAGACAGCTATTTTGTCGATGCCGGAAAGTTTATCATTGATAAGGACAAGGCATCTATCGGAATGCTGCAGCGTGTTTTCAAAATCGGATTTAACCGGGCGGCACGCATTATGGACCAGCTCTCTGAGGCAGGTGTTGTCGGCCCGGAGGAAGGGACGAAACCGAGGAAGATTTTAATGTCTATGGAGGACTTTGAACATTATATAGAAGAGTCGTTGATATAAAGATTCTTCGCTAACGCTCAGAATGACAGTGTTATATATTAATTTATTTTAGAATCTTCGGGTTGTATTATAATAAAGTTTGCTTTATACTTAGTTAGGCTGTTTAATGAAAATTACAGTGGCCTTTAAATTACACAGTGAAGAATGGAGGTAATTATGTATAGGATTGAAAAAGCAGAACTGCTTGCGAACAATATTTTCCTTATGGTGGTAAACGCTCCGCGTGTAGCAAAACATTGTCTTCCGGGTCAATTTATCATTGTGAAAATAGATGAAAAGGGCGAGAGAGTGCCTCTGACTATTTGTGATTATGATCGTGAGAAAGGTACGATCACTATCGTGTTTCAAAATGTAGGTACCGCTACTGAGAAATTTTCCCATCTGAAAGAAGGCGATTTTTTTAAAGATTTCGTCGGACCTTTGGGACAACCTTCTGAATTCTGCAAGGAAGATATTGAGGAAGTAAAAAAGAAAAAGATTCTTTATGTTGCCGGTGGAGTAGGTACCGCACCGGTATATCCCCAGGTGAAATGGCTGCATGAACACGGAATCAGTGTGGATGTTATCGTTGGGGCTAAGACAAAAGATTTAATTATTTTAGAGAAAGAAATGGAAGCTGTTGCAGGCAATTTATATATTACGACAGATGACGGTTCTTATGGAAGAAGCGGAATGGTAACAGCCGTGATTGAAGAGTTAATTCAAAATGAGGGTAAGAAATATGACATTGCCGTAGCGATCGGACCAATGATCATGATGAAATTTGTATGCCTAACTACCAAAAAACTGAATCTGCCTACGGTTGTCAGTATGAACCCGATTATGGTAGACGGAACCGGTATGTGTGGTGCATGTCGACTGACGGTTGGCGGCGAAGTAAAGTTTGCATGTGTAGACGGTCCGGAATTTGACGGACATCTTATTAATTTTGACGAAGCCATGAAAAGACAGCTGCTGTATAAAACAGAGGAAGGAAGATCATACCTCAAGTTTCAGGAAGGTGATACACATCATGGAGGATGTGGAATTTGCGGAGGTGATGAATAATGGCAGATCTATTAAAAAAAGTACCCGTCAGGGAGCAGGACCCCAAAGTAAGAGCTGCTAATTTTGAGGAAGTATGCTACGGCTATAACGAAGAAGAAGCGATGAAAGAAGCGCAGCGCTGCATTAACTGTAAAAATGCAAAATGTATTGCCGGATGTCCTGTAGCGATTGACATCCCCGGATTTGTCAGCAAGGTAAAAGAAGGAAATTTTGAAGAGTCCTTTCACATTATCTCAGAATCAAGTGCATTGCCGGCTATCTGCGGACGTGTTTGTCCACAGGAAAGCCAGTGTGAAGGCAAATGTATCCGCGGTATCAAAGGTGAACCTGTCTCCGTAGGAAAGTTGGAACGTTTCGTGGCAGACTGGGCAAGAGGAAAAGGACTGAAACCGCCTGCGCCTGCGGCTTCAAACGGACGTAAAGTGGCAGTGATCGGTGCCGGTCCTGCAGGTCTTACCTGTGCCGGAGATTTGGCAAAATTGGGCTATGATGTAACTATTTTTGAAGCACTTCACGAACCGGGGGGCGTTTTGGTATACGGTATTCCTGAATTTCGTCTTCCAAAAGAAGAAGTAGTTTCAGCAGAAATAGAAAATGTAAAATCCCTGGGTGTTAAAATTGAAACAAATGTTATCATTGGAAAATCCATAACAATTGATGAATTGATAGAAGAAGAAGGTTTTGAAGCCGTATTTATCGGTTCCGGTGCGGGGCTGCCGATGTTTATGGGTATTCCCGGCGAAAATGCCAATGGTGTGTTTTCAGCAAATGAGTATCTCACCAGAAATAACCTGATGAAAGCATTTTTAGATGATTACGATACTCCTATTGCAAGAGGGAAAAAGGTTGCCGTCGTAGGCGGCGGCAATGTGGCAATGGATGCAGCCAGAACGGCTCTTCGTCTCGGTGCAGAAGTTCATATTGTTTATCGCAGAAGCGAAGCAGAGCTTCCGGCACGTGTGGAAGAAATTCACCATGCGAAGGAAGAAGGCATTATCTTTGATTTATTGACCAATCCGGTTGAAATCCTGGTAAATGAAAATGATGCTGTCAGAGGTATGAGATGTGTCCGTATGGAACTAGGAGAACCGGATGCGTCAGGAAGAAGGCGCCCGGTAGTGATTCCGGGTACTGAATTCGAACTGGAACTGGATACCGTTATTATGGCACTTGGCACATCACCGAACCCGCTGATTTCTTCTACTACAAAGGGATTAGATACAAATAAATGGAAATGTATCATTGCAGAGGAAGAAACCTGTAAAACCTCAAAAGAGGGTGTATATGCCGGGGGTGATGCCGTAACAGGTGCTGCAACGGTTATTTTGGCCATGGGAGCAGGGAAAGCTGCTGCCGAGGGTATTCACCGGTATTTAAGCAGCAAGTAGATGAAATATCTGAACGCAGTATGAAACAAGTTTATAAGGGTGCTGTATAAACAGTGCCCTTTTGAATAATATAAGACTGGAGGATAAAGGTATGGTTACACATATTGTAATGTGGAATTACTTAGAAACATTATCAGGTGCAGAAAAGCAGGAAGCCGGAAGGAAAATGAAAGAGGTATTGGAACCATTGAAAGATGTTATCCCAGGCGTTCTTTCCCTAAAGGTAATCATAAACGAGCTGCCGGGCAGCAATCGTGACGTGATGCTGTATGGAGAGTATGAAAGCGCAGAGGCATTGAAACATTATACCAATCATCCGGCCCATGTAGAGGCGGGAAAATATATTAGAAGTGTCACCTGCAACCGGGCATGTCTGGATTTCTGATATGCGTATAACAGTCATAGCGGTAGGCAAGATTAAGGAATCTTTCTTTCGTGATGCAATCACTGAATACAGCAAGCGCTTAAGGCGTTACTGTAAATTAGATATTTTGGAACTGGAAGACGAGAAAACCCCGGAACGTGCAGGAGAACTGGAGATACGACAGATTAAAAGACGGGAAGGGGAACGTATTCTGAAAGTGTTAAAAGATGACAGCTATGTGATTGCTCTTGCAATAGATGGAAAAGCCTTAAGTTCTGAAAAACTGGCGGTCAGGATGGAGCAGTTGGGAATACATGGTGAAAGTCATGTCAGTTTTGTGATTGGAGGCTCTCTTGGTTTGGATAACGAGGTGCTAAAGAAGGCTGATTTGAACTTGAGCTTTTCGGATATGACATTTCCACACCAATTGATGCGTGTAATTCTATTGGAACAAATTTACCGCAGTTACCGCATCATACACGGAGCACCATATCACAAATAAGCATATTTACGCCAGGCAGCACTAGTGGAAATGTAGGAGAGTCCTTTGATGACATCAGCAAATTTACATGATGTAGAATCCATGCTGGCAAAATATCCAATTTTCCAGTATGGGTTTTTAGACAGTAATGAGATTAAATTCAGTGACAGGGTACGGTATATTTGTGAAACAGAATGTGAACGCTACAACACCTCCTGGTCCTGTCCGCCGGCGGTGGGAAGTATAGAATCATGCCGCTTAAAATGCAGGGAATATAACTCCGTACTTTTATTTTCTACTTTGGCTGAAGTGGATGATCCTAAGTACATAGAGGAATCTTTACAGACCGGAAAAGAACACGAGGCGATTGTGGCAGGGATCCGCCATGAAATGGAGCGGCTTAAAGAAGAATGTCTGGTCCTCTCTTCCCGGTCCTGTGATGTATGCTCAACCTGCACATGGCCGGACGCGCCCTGCAGGTATCCGAAACAGATGCTTCCATGCATTGAAAGTTATGGGATATTGGTAGTAGATGCTGCGAAGAAGTGCGGTATGGATTTTTTTTGCGATATGAATACTATTATCTGGTTTGGATTGATTTTTTTTCATAGGATTTGCCAATGACTCATATATTGTGTAATAAAAGGTGATAATAGTATATGAGTTCGAAGAGTAAATCCATATATCAAAAACTTTCTTCCAGTGCACAAATCCCTAAAGATTTGTCAGACGGTGCAGTACTTGTATCTCTGGTAGGGCAGGAGGAAGTGTGCATAGAAAATTACAAGGGCATTATCGAATATACCAGTGCCCGTATCATGTTACAGACGAAAAACTGCAAATTGGAAATCCTGGGAAAACACCTGTATATATCTTATTATACATGTGAAGAAATGAAAGTTACGGGACATATCGAACAGATAAACTATTTATAGACGGAGGTGTCTGTTTGATTAAGCAAGTGATTCAATATTGCAAAGGCCATGTCCGCATACGTGTATCGGGTGGTTCCTATGATCGTTTCCTGAATATGTGTGCGAAACATGACCTGTATATATGGGACCTGGAATATGCAGATAACGCATACGAGATGAATATCTCAATCAAAGGTTTTCGGATACTGAGACCCCTGGCCAGAAAAAGTCATACAAAGGTGAGGATTATTGGACGGTACGGCCTTCCATTTTTCGTGTTTCGGTACCGTAAAAGAAAGATGTTGTTTGCAGGTATAATTTCAGGTGCGATTCTTATGGTTTTCCTCTCTGGTTTTATATGGGATATTAATATTAATGGAAATCAGACATTAACCACGGATGTCATCATTAATTATTTGGAAAGCGAGAATATAATTCATGGGATGCCGAAGGCTTCTGTCGATTGTAAGGGTTTGGCGGCGGATCTGCGGCAGCAATTTAATGATTTGATATGGGTTTCCGTGCGTATTGAGGGTACCAGGCTTTTGATTGATATGCAGGAAAATACAGATCTGAAACTGGACGATAAGATAGATTATGGTCCCAGTGACCTGGTCTCTAATGTAGAGGGCACTGTTGTAAAAATCATTACCCGTTCCGGCGTTCCCATGGTAAAGGCGGGAGATGAGGTAAAAAAGGATGATTTACTTGTAAGCGGACAAATAGAAATCATTAATGACAGCGGCGAAGTGGCAGGATATCAGTATTGTGCAGCAGACGCTGATATCTATGTAAAAACCAGATATTTATACAGTCAGACATTTTCCATGAATTATAATGTGAAAGAGTACAGCGGACAGCTGAAACGCGGTTATTATCTCAATATATTCGGCAAAAAGATATCGCTGATACGTAAAAAGGTTCCATTTGAAACCTATGACGTTACAACGATCGAACAACAGGCCAAGCTGGGAGACAACTTTTATCTTCCTGTTTCCTGGGGGAGCGTTGATTATAAAGAGTATGAGCTTATACAGAAAACCTACTCAAAAAATGCCGCTGAAAAGCGCTCTGAAGACACCCTTAATAAATTTCTTGAAAAAATTCAAGAAAAGGGGGTTCAAATATTTGAAAATAATGTTAAAATAGAGTCTGATGGCAAAACCTGTAAAGCAAGTGGTGAAGTTATCGTAATAGAAAAAGTTGGAAAAAGAGTAGAGAGGAACACGGAAAATGAGTATCATAGAGTCGATAGCGGAGATTCCGGTGGAACATGAGCGAAATGTTTTTGGACACTTTGATGAACATATAAAGAAGATTGAAAAAAAATTAAATGTAACATTAGTTGCCAGAAATGGAGTACTCAAGATTATTGGAAATGAAGCGGCAGCTAACCGGGCAAAACGCATATTTTTACAGCTGGTAGAATTATCAAAGCGCGGAAACGTGGTAAGCGAGCAGAATGTAGATTATGCAATTTCGCTTTCGTTAGAAGAAAAAGAAAATGTAATTGTCGAAATTGACAAGGATTGTATTTGTCATACGATCAATGGAAAACCGGTGACACCAAAGACGATTGGACAGAAGCAATATGTGGATGCGATGCGGAAAAAGATGATCGTGTTTGGAATCGGTCCGGCCGGAACCGGAAAAACATATTTGGCAATGGCAATGGCAATTCAGGCTTTTAAAAATAATGAGGTAAACCGTATTATTTTAACACGACCTGCGATTGAGGCCGGAGAGAAGCTGGGATTCCTGCCGGGAGACCTGCAAAGTAAGGTGGATCCATATCTAAGACCGCTTTATGATGCCCTTTACCAGATTATGGGGGCGGAAAGTTTCCTGAAGAATATGGAAAAAGGATTGATTGAGGTTGCTCCCTTAGCTTATATGCGCGGACGGACACTTGACAATGCGTTTATTATATTAGATGAAGCACAAAATACAACTCCGGCGCAGATGAAAATGTTTTTGACACGTATTGGATTTGGTTCCAAAGTGATTGTTACAGGAGATTTAACCCAAAAAGATTTGCCTGATACTGCTAAGTCCGGGCTGGATATTGCCCTGAAAATCCTGAGAAAAGTGGAGGATATCAGTTTCTGCATCCTGACCAGCAAAGATGTTGTCCGACATCCGTTGGTACAGAAGATCGTAACCGCATATGAGGATTATGAAAAGAAGGTACAGAATACGAATATATCCAAATCTTCCAAAGTTTCAAGAACAAAAAGAGGAAAAAAATGACATTACTGTATGAAGATGAATATGGAAAAGAGTTTCCTTTTCCTGTAGAAACATTGGCAAAAGAGGTAATGCTGCAATGCCTGGATTATGAACAATGTCCATACGAGACAGAAGTCAGTCTGCTGCTGACTACAAATGAGAGAATAAGAATTATAAATAAGGAATATCGTAAAATTGACAGCATTACCGATGTATTATCCTTTCCGACTGCGGAATTTAAAAGGGCAGGAGATTTTTCGGAAATTGAAAAATCGTCTATGGATTGTTTCAATCCCGAAACAGGAGAACTAATCCTGGGTGATATTGTAATCTCGGGCGAAAAGGTATGGGAACAGGCTAAAAGCTTTGAACATTCGCTTAAAAGAGAATTTGCATTCCTGTTCACTCACAGCATGCTTCATTTGATGGGATATGACCACATCGAGATGAAGGAAGAAAAAAATATGGTATCGAAACAGGCTGAAATTCTAAAACAGCTTGGAATAACACGATAGAAAAGAGGAAAATGATGAAGAAAATAAAAGTTGCAGTCTTGTTGTTGATGGCGGTTTCCCTATTGGCAGGATGTAAGAAAAAGGCAGAAGAAACAGAAACGGTGACAGAATCCGCCGTCGTTGAAACAGAAATCGGACAGCTGGAAACGGTTGAAACAGAAACCGGTGAGAGTGAACATAGTTATCTGACCGGTGAAAAGGCGAATATTTCTAACAGTCGAAAACGGCCAATTGCCGTTATGCTGAACAATGTTACCGCTGCATGTCCTCAAGCCGGCATCGCAAAAGCCGGCATTGTATATGAAGCACCTGTTGAAGGCTCTCTTACACGTTTGATGGGTATTTTTGAAGATTATAAAGCTCTGGAAAAAATCGGTTCCGTGCGAAGCTGTCGTGATTACTATGTTCATTACGCCTTAGAATTTGATGCCTTTTACGTGCATTTTGGACAGGCAGTCTATGCGTTTGATTTATTGAACTCAGACAAAGTAGATAATATCAGCGGACTGCAGTCTCAGGCTCAGGCAGGAGAATTGAATGGATATGCGGGGGAGGATATTTTCTACCGCACATCTGACAGACCTTCACCGCATAATGTTTATACTTCATACGATAAGATCCAGACAGCCATCGAAAGAAAAGGCTATAATACGGATTATGACAAAGATTACAAGGGTCATTATAAATTCGCCGCTGATGGGGAAACAGTGACCTATAAAGACGGTGAGGCCACCAGGATTTATCCCGGCTATCTGGTCAATAAGCCCTGGTTTGAATATGACAGTGCAACAGGTAAGTATGCCCGATTCCAGTATGGTGATGAACAGATCGACCAGTTGACGGATGAGCAGTTAACCTATACAAATATTATCTTCCAGATTTCCGAATGGGAAAATTATGATGAAAACGGTTATTTGAACATTGACACGGTTTCCGGTGGAAATGCAATGGTATTTTCCCAGGGAACTTACCAGAAAGGTACCTGGAAAAAAGAAAGTGAAGATGCTCCCGCCAGATATTATGATGCAAGTGGTAATGAAATCACTCTGAATCAGGGAAAGACATGGGTTTGCATCATTCAGGATACCTATAAGGATAATATTGTGATTGAATAGGCATGCATCAACCGGAAAGAGGTAGAATGTGGGAAACAAAAGCAAAAATAATAACTATCTGTTACAGGGAACAATTCTTGTAATTGCTTCTTTTATAGCCAGGGCAATCGGTATGATTTACCGGATTCCCCTCACAAACATACTGGGAAATAAAGGAAACGCCTATTATTCCACGGCAAATGAAATCTACACAATTATGCTGTTTGTATCCGCCTTTAGTCTGCCACTGGCAGTTTCTAAACTGGTTTCCGAGCGGCTGCACCGGGGAGAAAAAAGGAACGCCTATAGAGTATTCAAATGTGCCATTAAATTTGCGCTGGTCAGCGGCGGCATTTTGTCTATTCTCACCTTTGCTTTGGCTGGTTTTATCACGAAAGACCTTATGAGCAATGAGCTGGCGCACTATGCACTGCGTGTTTTAGCACCGGCTATCTTTATCTGTGCTGTCGTAGGTGTTTTCCGTGGTTTTTTTCAGGGACATGGGACAATGGTTCCGACGGCTGTTTCACAGGTAGTTGAACAGATTGTAAACGCAGTTGTATCTGTTGTATTTGCCGGAATCCTGATGAATTATGGTTTGAAGATCGGAGAAGAAGCAGGAAATACTCTGATTGGTCCGGCTTTTGGCGCAGCAGGAGGGACTTTTGGTACCGTTGCAAGCTTAATCGTCGCATTAATTTTTATGTTAGTGGTATATATGTCCTATCGGCGTTCATTCAAGCGCCAGATGAGAAGGGATACAACCAACAGAAGAGAATCGGAAAGAAGTATCTACCTTGCTATACTTAGTACAATTTTCCCAATCGTATTGAGCACGATACTTTATAATATAAGTACGGTACTCGATCAGGGCATATTTAATAAAATATTGGGTGCACAGGGTTATACGGTAGAGCAGTATAATGATATTTGGGGCATTTTTACTGGCAAGTTTAAAGTCCTGATGAATGTGCCGCTTTCGATAGCTTCCTGTCTTGCCCCTTCTGTAGTACCCAGCCTGACTGCGGCTATGCAGGACAAGAACTGGAAAGATGCCAGAATGAAAGTAAGAGATACCATACGCTATACCATGATTTTTACGATTCCCTGCGCCGTAGGGCTGGCGGCACTTGCTTCTCCGATTATGACACTGATATTTAATGATTCCATGTCTCTGACAGCAGGCATTATGCGGCATGGCGCCCTTATGATTATTCTCTACGGTTTGTCTACCCTTACAACAGGTATTTTACAGGGACTGGGAAAATTACAGATACCGCTGATAAATACGCTCATTGCTCTGGTGCTACATATTATAGCGTTATTTGTAATGCTTCAGCAATTCAAGCTGAATATTTACGGCGTTGTTTATGCTAATATTTTATTTGCATTGGTAGTGTGCGTTTTGAATGCCTATGCAATTCGCCGTACGATCAATTACAGGCAGGAAATTAAGAAAACGTTTGCAATTCCGGTGATTGCGTCCCTGATTATGGGAATCGTAGTATTTGGTGTACATTTTGTATTCAATTTATTTGCCGGAAATGCAATTTCTACCATATTGGCTATTTTAGCCGGTGTAGTAGTGTATGTTGTATTATTGGTTAAACTTCGGGGTATTAGCGAAAAAGAAATTCTTGGTTTTCCAAAAGGGACTTTGATTGTGAGAATACTTAACAAATGTAAAATTTTATAAGGGAAAGAGTATTGCTGAGAATGATAAATCTTATTCTAATGTTAGCGCGATTCAGTGTATACTAAATTAGAAGGTTTTAACCGCCGCAAGCGAAGCGATACAAAATGGAGGAAAAATGAAAAAAATAGTTAAAATATGCCTGTTAGCATTGCTAATAGTATTAACGGTTATTACGGTGTTTGTTATTGTAGATAGAGGGATTTTTACAAAAATAAATATTGAAGTTTTTGCCCACCGGGGCTATAAAGGGGAGTATCCGGAGAACACAATGGCCGCTTTTGAGGGGGCGATGGATGCCGGTTTTGATGGAATTGAGTTTGATGTCTTCGAAACAAAGAGTGGAGATATATTAACTTTTCATGATTCCACAACTGACAGGATGTGTGAGATCAGTGATTCTATTTATAATGTAAGTCTTAATAACCGGGAAAATTATCCAATTGTTACCGGTAAAAACATTGAACAGTATGACTCTCTCCTAATACCAACGTTTGAAGAAACGGTAGCGGCTATGAAAAATAAAAATGCGGATTTGTATATTCATTTAAAGGGGTTGGATGAAATTACGGATCAGGGTATCACCAAGATTGATGAAATTTTGCGTAGATATGATATGGTTGACAAGAGTACAATTTTCTGCGGCAGAATTAATATGTTGAAAAGATTTGAAGAAAAAGGATTGCATATTGGTTTAAATATGACTTCAAAGAGTAAGATAAAGCCCATGACACATGTAGAAAATTGTATTGAAGCGAATATTAAGACCTTTATTATATTTTATCCGGATAACGTAACACAGGAAATTGTAGATAAATGTCATGAGAATGACATTAAAATAGGTGTTTATAAAGTTAAAAAGAAGAAAGAAGCTGTTCGGCTGAATAAATTAGGGGTGGATTTTATATTTAGTAATTACTTGCTGTTTTGACGTCGGTTTCGTTAATATGAATAAAGGTGGGAGTTTATGCTATATTGACTATCAGGACGCCACCGTGGGAGGCGATAGGCTTCACGCAAACAGGGCAACGCTCTGGCGAACTAATTGCTAACTTCGACCAAGTCAGCGCCCAGGAAAGCCTGGGCGCCGAGGTCTGCGTAAGCAGTTATTTCGCCGCCGCTAGAGGCGCCCTTTAATCGTTCGCTTAGAAGCCTATCGCATCCCACGGTGGCTGTTTTTACCTATTGAAAAAACGAAAAGACATCGGATATATAAAATAAAAATAGGAAGAGGAGTACAACCGACATTTTATGAAATCATTAATTATCGCAGAAAAACCATCCGTTGCAAGAGACATTGCACGTGTCCTGCACTGTAACAAAAAAATTCAGGGAGCCATGGAAGGCAGTCAATATATCGTTACCTGGGCTCTTGGGCATTTGGTCACTCTGGCAGATCCTGAAGGATATGACAAAAAATATGCTCAGTGGAGTATGGAAACGCTGCCTATGCTGCCTGAAAAGATGCAGCTGGTAGTTATCAAACAGACCTCGAAACAATACCAGGCAGTTAAGACCCAACTGTACCGTAAGGACGTCAGCAATATAATCATTGCAACCGATGCGGGGCGTGAGGGAGAACTGGTTGCCAGATGGATTCTGGAGAAAGCAGGCTGCAGCAAACCCCTTAAACGTCTCTGGATCTCGTCGGTAACGGATAAAGCAATCAAAGAAGGTTTCGCCCATCTTCGGGACGGCCGAGAATACAACAATCTCTATGCGGCAGCCGTTGCAAGAGCTGAGGCAGACTGGCTGGTGGGCATCAATGCCACCCGTGCCCTGACCTGTAAATACAATGCACAGTTATCCTGCGGGCGCGTCCAGACTCCGACAATTGCGATGATTGCCAAGAGAGAGCAGGAAATCCGGAAATTTAAACCGGAAGAGTATTATGGCCTTACCCTGCAAAGCGGAGGGGTGAAATGGCAGTGGCAGGATAAAAAAAGCGGAAGCTGCCGGACATTTCAAATAGAACAGATAGAAGCACTGCAAAAGAAGCTTCAAGGGAAAAAGATAACGCTTACGTCCATAGATAAGGCAGCAAAGAAAACGCTTGCCCCGGGACTTTATGATTTGACAGAACTTCAGAGAGATGCCAATAAGCGGTTTGGCTTTTCCGCAAAAGAGACATTAAATATTACTCAACGGCTCTATGAAAACCATAAAGTATTGACCTATCCGAGAACCGATTCCAGGTATATAGGAACGGATGTAGCCGAAACATTGAAGGACCGGCTGCGTGCCTGTGCCATAGGACCTTACCGCAAACTGGCAGGTGTATTGGCTGCCAGGCCAATCAGGACAAACGGTTCTTTTGTGAATAATAGTAAGGTAAGTGATCATCATGCGATTATACCAACAGAGCAATTTGTTCAGATGGATCATATGACCAATGAAGAACGTAAAATTTATGACTTGGTTGTACGCAGGTTTCTGGCGGTTTTGTATCCGGCATTTGAATATGAGCAGACGACGCTGAAAGCAACTGCGGCTGAAGAATTCTTTATCGCAAAAGGGAAAGTTGTAAAGCAGCTCGGGTGGAAAGAAGTATATGAAAATGCAGTTGATGTGGATGAGGAGGAAGATACACAAGACGGCATGGCGATGAAAGATCAGACACTTCCGGGGCTGCCAAAAGGCAGCATACATGCCATAGAGCGCATAGAGATTTCAAAGGGCAAGACCAAACCCCCCGCACCATTTAATGAAGCAACTTTATTATCGGCAATGGAGAATCCGGTTAAGTATATGGAAACAAAAGATGCGGCGGCAGCAAAGACACTGGGTGAAACCGGAGGACTTGGCACAGTTGCCACAAGGGCGGATATCATTGATAAATTATTCAATACATTCCTTATGGAAAAACGGGGAAAAGATATTTTTATTACCTCCAAAGCCAAACAACTGTTGGAATTAGTACCGGAGGACTTAAGAAAACCGGAGTTGACGGCTTCCTGGGAAATGAAGCTTTCAAATATTGCAAAGGGAACGTTGAAAAAAGATAGATTCTTAAATGAAATTCGTGGTTATACGAAAGAAATCATCGGGGAAATCAAAACGGGTGCAGGAACATTCCGTCATGAAAACCTCACTAATAAGAAATGTCCTGAATGCGGAAAAAGAATGCTGGCAGTTAACGGCAAGAACAGTAAAATGCTGGTCTGCCAGGACCGGGAGTGCGGCCATCGGGAGACGATCGCAAAAGTGAGCAATGCGAGATGTCCGAATTGTCATAAGAAGATGGAGATGTATTTAAAAGGTGAGGAAGAAACATTTGTTTGCGTATGCGGATATAAAGAAAAGCTGTCTGCCTTTAAATCCCGGAGGGAAAAGGAAGGGGCCGGTGTAAGTAAGAGCGATGTTAAGAACTATATGGAGAAACAGAAAAAGGAAGCGAAAGAGCCGGTAAACAACGCATTCTCAGAAGCTTTTGCAAAATTAAACCTGAATAAATAGTGAACAGAATAATATTGGTCTGTTATTTGATTGGAATAATATTTTGGTGGACGCGGCAGGAGGGCAAGGGACAGCCTACGTAAACGCAGACAACGCTCTGCCGGAATAACCATTAACTACAACCAACGACGCTCCGGATGCCGTCGCGCCGGGTTTTCATAAATGGTGGATTCCGCCGCCGCTAAAACCGCCTGCCAATTGTTTACGTAAGCTGTCCCTTGCCCTCCTGCCGCTGTTTTTTCAAGGAATTTACAATAAAAACGCCCTCCAATAACCGTGTTGCCACTGATACCGGATGAGGGGGCATATTTTGAAAGTATGGATTTGATTTGCACAGAACGTATACACTGCCAAAAACAGCCACTATGGGAGGCAATATGCTTTTAAGCAAACGATTAAAGGGCGTTTTTAGCGGCGGCGAAACAACTGCTTACGCAGACCTCGGCGCCCAGGCATTCCTGGGCGCTGAATTGGTCGAAGTTAGCAGTTGGTTCGCCAGAGCGTTGCCCTGTTTGCGTAAAGCATATTGCCTCCCATAGTGGCGTCCTAATTGCCAATATGTATAACCACACTTTTAAAATATACCTTTTAAAATATACACCCAGCAGAGTCTTGTAGTTTGCATATGGATATGCTATACTATTTTAAAAGATTTTTTCAAAGGTAGAATAATAAGACAAACAGGGGGTCAGCATGAAAAGAATCTTGTTAAAATTGAGTGGCGAAGCATTAGCAGGGGATAAGAAAACAGGTTTTGATGAACCGACTGTGATGCAGGTGGCCAAACAAGTAAGACAATTGGTTGATGATGGGATTGAGGTAGGAATCGTAATCGGAGGAGGCAATTTCTGGAGAGGACGTTCCAGTGAACATATTGACCGCTCAAAGGCCGATCAGATCGGGATGCTGGCAACGGTCATGAATTGTATTTATGTATCTGAGATTTTCCGTTCGGTTGGAATGCTGACACAGACATTGACACCCTTTGCGTGCAGTTCCTTTACAAAATTATTTTCAACAGACAGGGTCGATAAATACTTTGAAAAAGGTATGGTATCTTTCTTTGCAGGCGGAACAGGACATCCCTATTTTTCCACGGATACTGCTACCGTATTACGTGCGGTTGAGATTAAAGCAGATGTGATATTGCTGGCCAAATCCATTGACGGGGTTTATGACAGTGATCCGAAAGATAATCCGGACGCAAAGAAATATAAAGAAATTTCGATACAGGAGATTATAGATCAGAAACTGGGAGTTATGGATATGACGGCTTCCGTTCTGTGTATGGAAAATAAAATGCCTGTAATGGTATTTGGATTGAACGAAGAAAGTAGTATTGTAAATACCGTAAAAGGTAAATTCAGCGGCACAAAAGTAACTGTATAAATGAAATAAATACAAAGTAGGAGGGATTTCAAAATGGATGAAAGAATCAAGGTATACGAAACCAAAATGACCAAATCGTATAATAATCTCCTGGCAGAATTCGGGGTAATTCGTGCCGGACGTGCGAATCCGCATGTATTGGACAGACTTGTGGTAGACTATTATGGTACACCGACGCCAATTCAGCAGGTAGGAAACGTGACAGTTCCTGAACCGAGAATGCTTCAGATACAGCCATGGGATGCAACGATGATAAAAGCGATTGAAAGGGCAATCATAACCTCCGATCTGGGTATTAATCCGAATAACGACGGTAAGATAATTCGCCTGGTATTTCCGGAGCTGACTGAAGAACGCAGAAAGGGTCTTGTAAAGGAAGTAAAGAAAAAAGGAGAGGCGGCAAAAGTAGCAGTCCGTAATATCCGCCGCGATGCCAACGATACCTTTAAGAAGTTAGGCAAAAGCAGTGAAATCTCTGAGGATAAAGTCAAAGAGCTGGAAGAGCAGGTTCAGAAAATGACAGATAAATATATCAAAGAAGTTGATAAGGCAGTTGAAGAAAAATCAAAAGAAATTTTAACTGTATAAATTGGGAGGGGGAGGTTCTTGATGAGCCTCCTTTTTCCGGGATGGAGGAGACATGATAATCCCACAGCATGTAGCGATTATTCTGGATGGCAATGGAAGATGGGCAAAGCAGAAGGGAATGCCCAGAAATTATGGTCATGTAAAAGGTGCGAAGAATCTGGAGATCATCTGCAAAGATGCATATGATATGGGAATTAAGTATCTGACGGTGTATTTGTTTTCAACGGAAAACTGGAAGCGGCCGCAGGAAGAAGTGGATGCGCTTATGCAATTGTTTCGAAGTTATACCAAAACCTGTATTAAGATAGCCAGAAAAAATAATATGAAAGTGCGGACGATAGGTGAGCCCGGTGCTTTGGCAGAAGACCTGCAGGAAAGTCTTAGAAAGTTGGAGGAAAGTTCTAAAAATAATACAGGATTAAACTTTCAGATTGCGATCAATTATGGAAGCCGGGATGAAATGATACGTGCCATCAAAAAATTGGTCCGGGATTGCAAAGATGAAAAAATGGAAATTGAGAATATCAATGAAGAACTATTTTCCGGTTATCTGGATACGAAAGGGATTCCGGATCCGGATTTGCTGATTCGAACCAGTGGTGAGCAGCGATTGTCCAACTATTTGATGTGGCAGCTGGCATATACGGAATTTTATTTTACCGAGGTACCCTGGCCGGCTTTTACAAAAGAAGAACTTCAAAAGGCGATTGATAAATACAATTGCCGTGACCGCCGATATGGAGGTGTGGAGGAGGAGGAGACAGATGTTTAAAACAAGGCTTATTAGTGGAATCCTATTGGCTGTCATTGCGGCAGCGGCTATGATTAGCGGAGGGAATGTTCTGTTTTTTACGCTTCTGGCAGTTTCCCTGATTGGATTGTATGAATTGTACCGTGCGATGAAGGTTCAGGAAAAGAGTTTTTCCATGTTGGCGGCAGTAGGGTATCTGGGTGTAATTTCTTACTATTTTTTGTTATATTTCGGGATGAATGCATATATTATGATAGATGTCATTTTTATTTTGATCTTATTTTTACTTGTATATGTGATGTCCTTTCCAAAGTACCGGATAGAGCAGGTCACGGCCGCCTTCTTCGGGGTCCTTTACGTTGCGGTAATGCTTTCTTATGTCTATCAGACTCGAAATCTTCCGCAAGGAGTGTTTTTGGTATGGTTGATTTTTATATGTTCGTGGGGATGTGATACCTGTGCGTACTGTGTAGGCATGTTGATCGGAAAACATAAAATGTCTCCGAAACTGAGTCCTAAAAAGTCAGTGGAAGGTGCTGTTGGCGGAGTTGCAGGCGCAGCTCTGTTAGGAGGCGTCTATGGGGCGGCAATCGGAAATTATTTACATGCTGAGAGTCAGATAATTAATTATGCCGTGATTTGTGCGGCAGGATCACTGATTGCCATGCTGGGCGATTTAGCAGCCTCCGCCATTAAGCGTAATTATGAGATTAAAGATTACGGGACATTGATTCCGGGGCATGGCGGTATCCTGGATCGTTTTGACAGTGTGATATTTACGGCACCGGTTATTTACTATTTGGCAGCAGTTTTGATTTAGGAGTATGAAGTATCTTAATGCGGGAAAGGATAACATATGAAAACAATTGCAGTTTTGGGGTCAACCGGTTCCATAGGGACACAGACCCTGGAGGTGGTGAGAGAAAACAAATCACTGCGTGTAGCGGCTCTGGCCGCAGGGAGTAATATAACTCTTTTGGAAGCCCAGATCCGGGAGTTTCACCCAAGCATAGTTGCAGTGTGGCAGGAAGAAGCCGCAGCCGGGCTCCGCAGCCGGGTGCGGGATTTAGATGTGAAAATCGCAGCCGGTATGGATGGGCTCATAGAGATCGCTGCATTACCGGGGGTGGATACACTGGTCATGGCTGTGGTAGGTATGATCGGTATACGGCCTGTTATAGAAGCGATTAAAGCAGGTAAAGATATTGCTCTGGCAAATAAAGAAACACTTGTCACTGCAGGACATTTGATTATGCCTTTAGCGAAAGCTCATGGAGTACAGATACTGCCGGTAGACAGCGAGCACAGTGCAATTTTTCAATCGCTGAACGGTGAAGGGCGGGAACAGATCAGCAAGATTTGGCTGACGGCATCCGGAGGTCCTTTTCGCGGCAGAAAAAGAGTGGATTTGACCGATGTTTGGCCGGAAGATGCCCTCAAACATCCCAACTGGGCAATGGGACAGAAGATTACCATAGATTCTGCGACAATGGTAAACAAAGGTTTGGAAGTAATAGAGGCCAGGTGGCTTTTCGATGTAGATTTAGAACGTATACAGGTAGTAATACAGCCGCAGAGTGTGATACATTCGATGGTAGAATTTGCAGATGGTGCCGTCATGGCTCAACTGGGTACACCGGATATGAAACTGCCCATACAATACGCTTTATTTTATCCGGAACGAAAGTTTTTAGCCGGGGAACGTCTGAATTTTGCAAAGCTTGGTCAGATTACGTTTGAAGAACCGGATACGGAAACATTTCTGGGATTACCGCTGGCATTTGACGCGGCAAAGAAAGGCGGTTCCATGCCAACGGTTTATAATGCGGCAAATGAAAGGGCGGTAAGTAAATATTTACATAAGCAGATTCGCTTTTTAGATGTTTATGATATTATAGCGGAGTGTATGGATAATCATACGGTAATAGAACATCCTACCGTAGAAGAAATATTGGGCGCTGAACAGGCAACTTATGAATTCATTGAAAGCAGGTGGTAATTTGAGTATTGTATTAGCAATTATAATATTTAGTTTAATTATATTGATTCATGAGCTGGGACATTTTTTACTGGCAAAGAAAAACGGAATCACAGTGGTAGAGTTTTCTATGGGTATGGGTCCCCGGCTTATCAGTACGGTGAAAGGCGGCACGAGGTATTCCTGGAAACTGCTGCCTTTTGGCGGCTCCTGTATGATGCTGGGAGAAGATGATGCGACAAATGAGGAAGGCTCCTTTGGCAGTAAGTCCGTATGGGCGAGAATTTCTGTAATTGCAGCAGGTCCGGTCTTTAATTTTATTTTAGCATTTCTGCTTTCTTTATTTATTATAGGAAGCATAGGTGTGGATAAACCGGTGGTTTCAGAGGTATCAGAAGGATATCCGGCCGCAGAGGCCGGAATAGCTGCGGGAGATACGATCAAAAAAATCAATGGTTCCAAAATATATCTGAGCCGTGAAATTACAAATTATGTTACATTTCATCAGGGAGAAGCAGCCACTATTCAGTATGAGCATGAAGGTGAAGTGAAAGAAGTAACGCTTGAACCGGTACAAAGTGAAAGCGGACGCTATATTTTCGGAATCGGTGCCAGCAGTATTTACCGGGAAAAAGCAACTGCCCTTGAAACTCTTGGATATAGCGCATACGAAGTAAAATATTGGATACAGACAACAATTTCCAGCCTGGGGATGCTGCTGAAAGGGAAGGTTGGAATCAATGACATGTCAGGACCGGTAGGAGTGGTTACAATTATTGGTGAGACTTATGAATCCAGTGTATCAGACGGCGGATTTTATGTATGGCTCAACATGCTGAATATTGCAATTTTGCTGACTGCCAATTTAGGCGTTATGAATTTGCTTCCATTGCCTGCATTGGATGGAGGGCGTCTGGTATTTCTGATTCTGGAAGCAATACGTAAGAAACGTATGGATCCGGAGAAAGAGGGAATGGTGCATTTCATTGGACTTGTAGCCTTAATGCTATTGATGATCGTAGTCATGTTTAATGACGTAAGAAAATTGTTTGGCTAAAATTTTATTATTAAGAATGGGTTATTTAGAATCGTTATAAACATATAGTAATAGTGAGAATAACTATATTGAGGTAACGATGCAAAGAAATCATATAAAAGCGATGCAGCAGGATCATCCGGATATCGGAAAGATACGTGTGCAGGTGCAGTCGGCGCAAAGCGGGATACCGGTGAAGGATGCGGCAATCTCTATTTTGGAAACGGGTAATTCAGACAATATTTTGGAGCAGGTGAAAGCAGACAACAGCGGTATGAGCGAGATTGTAGATTTGGCGGCGCCTCCTGTGGAATATAGTCTGGAACCAAAACATAAAAATAAGCCATATTCTGAGTATACATGCAAGGTGGAAGCAGCGGGATATGAGGATATTACGATTACAGGAGTTCAGATACTTTCCAATGAAACGGCAATTTTGCCGGTTCATATGCGTCCTGTCGATGTTAAACAAAAATCTGACAAAATCGTAATTCCTGCCCATACTTTATATGGGAAGTATCCGCCTAAAATTGCGGAAGCTGAGATCAAATCAATGAATCAAACGGAAGAATTTTTCAGAAGCCGTGTGGTAATTCCGGAATTTGTATTGGTGCATGACGGAGCTCCCCGGGATAAGACGGCGAAAGACTATTATATACGCTATAAGGACTATATTAAAAACGTGGCTTCCGGTGCAGTTTACGCAACGTGGCCCTTAGCTGCCATTACCGCTAATATTTTAGCCATTATGTCTTTTACCCTGAACCGTGCTTATACGCAGTGGTATCGAAATAAAGGCTTCGATTTTACCGTTACATCTTCCAGCGCATTTGATTATAAATGGGTGTATGGCCGGAATATTTATCAAAATATTTCATTGATTGTTGATGAAATTTTCAGCAGTTATTTGTCCAGACCGAATGTGAAGCAACCCATTTTGGTCCAGTATTGTGATGGAGAGAGAATTCGCTGTCCTAGTTGGATGTCATTGTGGGAATCCGGGAAGTTGGCGGAACAGGGATATTCAGTGATTGAAATTCTTCGTCATTATTATGGGGATACGATGTATATTAATACGGCGGAGGGGATATCCGGGGTGCCGGTTTCCTGGCCGGGATATGATTTGAGTATTGGTTCTGCAGGACCTGAATTGGAACAAATACAAAGGCAGATCAATGCTGTTTCCGAGCATTATTCTATTATTTCAAAGATCAAGGCAGATGGGATTTATGGGACTCAGACGCAGAATGCGGTAAGAAAGTTTGAGGAGATTTTTGGGTTGCCGAAGACGGGAATTATTGACTATCGGTCATGGTATAAGGTACAGGAAATTTATGTAGGGGTTAAGAGGACGGTTGGATTGTATAAGTGAAATTGTATAGGTGAATAGTAGTGGGAGTTTATACATGTCGGTTCTCAGGACGCCGCTGTGGAATAAGAGGTGCTTTACGCAAACCCGGGCAACGTACCTGACGAACTCCGCGGCTAACTTCGACCAACGACGCTCCGGAATGCCGTCACGCCGGGTCTTCGTAAGCAGCGGATTTCGCCAGGTACTAAAAGCACCCTCTAAATGTTTGCGAAAAGCACCTCTCATTCCACAGCGGCTGCTCTTTGGCAGTTTGTAAGTTTGTAAAAGCATGGCTTATCCGGTCCCGTACCTCTAATATGCACCCCACAAACCACAAACAAAAAAAGGTTGAAATGTGTCGGGAGATATGATAGAATCTTTACAATTTGAGAATCTGTAAAAATACGCTTGCAACGGAGCTGGCAGCAGCATAAGTGCGGGCGTTTTTAGAGCATTTTTTAGACACGCTCCAGAGTATAAAGCAGATCAATCGAAAATATAAGAAAGGAATAGGTGATTTATGAAAGCATTTCTAATACTTGAAGATGGCACTGTATTTACCGGGACCAGCATTGGATCAACGAAAGAGATGATCAGTGAAATCGTATTTAACACATCAATGACAGGATATCTGGAGGTATTGACGGACCCATCCTATGCCGGACAGGCTGTTGTGATGACCTATCCTTTAATCGGTAATTATGGTATTTGCTATGAGGACATGGAATCAGAAAAACCTTGGCCCGACGGATATATCGTCAGAGAGCTATCCAGACTGCCGAGTAATTTTCGAAGCGAAGACACGATTCAAAACTTTCTGGAAATCCATGATATCCCCGGAATTTCCGGCATTGATACACGTGCTTTGACGAAAATCCTTCGTGAGAAGGGGACCATGAATGGAATGATTACCACAAATGAACAGTATCAGTTGGAGGAAATTATTCCAAAATTAAAAGCTTATACGACAGGAAATGTAGTTGAAAAAGTCACCTGTAAAGAAAAATATGTCTTAAAGGGAAATGGTTTCAAAGCAGCACTGTTAGACTTAGGTGCCAAGAAAAACATTGCCCGATCTTTAAACGAAAGAGGCTGTGAAGTAATCGTTTATCCGGCATTTACTTCCGCTGAAGAAATCATCGCATCTCACCCGGATGGCATAATGCTTTCAAACGGACCGGGAGACCCCAAAGAATGTACGGCTATAATTGAAGAAATCAAAAAATTATATCAGACCGATATTCCGATTTTTGCAATATGTCTTGGTCATCAGTTGATGGCACTTGCAAATGGTGCGGACAGCTATAAGATGAAATATGGACACCGTGGCGGAAATCATCCGGTGAAAGATCTGAAAACTTCACGTGTGTATATTTCCTCCCAGAATCATGGTTATGTGGTGGATACGGATCGATTAGACCCAAAGGTGGCAACGGCTGCTTTTATCAATGTAAACGACGGTACCAATGAAGGTCTTGCATATACGGATAAAAATATCTTTACCGTTCAGTTTCATCCGGAGGCAAGTCCGGGACCAATGGATTCCAATCAACTCTTTGACCGGTTCCTGAAAATGATGGAGGTGACGAAATAATGCCAAAGAATCCTGATATTAAGAAAGTGCTTGTAATTGGTTCCGGCCCGATTGTTATCGGACAGGCAGCAGAATTTGATTACGCAGGTACGCAGGCCTGTCGTTCCCTGAAAGAAGAAGGGATCGAAGTGGTTCTGTTAAACTCCAATCCGGCAACGATTATGACGGATAAGGACATTGCCGACAAGGTATATATCGAACCGCTGACAGCAGAGATAGTGGAACAGCTGATCCTGGAAGAAAAGCCGGACAGTGTGCTTCCAACGCTGGGTGGGCAGGCCGGATTGAATCTGGCAATGGAGCTTTGTGAGTCCGGATTTCTGGAAGGGCATGAGGTGAGATTGATCGGCACCACATCAGAGACGATCAAAAAAGCAGAAGACCGTCTGGAATTCAAAAGCACGATGGAGAAAATAAAAGAGCCGGTGGCGGCCTCGCTGGTAGTAGAGACTGTAGAAGAAGGGGTTGCTTTTGCAAAAACCATTGGTTTTCCGGTTGTACTTCGTCCTGCGTATACATTAGGAGGCAGTGGAGGCGGTATTGCCAAAACGTACGAAGAATTGAGGGAGATTCTGGAAAACGGACTGCGCCTTTCAAGGGTTGGACAGGTATTGGTGGAGCGCTGCATCGCAGGCTGGAAAGAAATTGAATATGAAGTAATGCGTGACAGCAATGGCAATTGCATTACCGTCTGTAATATGGAAAATATTGACCCGGTTGGCGTACATACCGGTGACAGTATCGTAGTGGCTCCATCCCAGACGTTGGGTGATAAGGAATATCAGATGCTGAGAACTTCCGCACTGAATATTATCAGTGAACTGAATATTACAGGAGGATGCAATGTTCAGTACGCACTTCATCCCACCAGCTTTGAATATTGTGTCATTGAAGTGAACCCCCGCGTAAGCCGGTCCTCCGCTTTGGCATCCAAAGCAACAGGGTATCCCATTGCAAAGGTGGCAGCTAAAATAGCACTGGGCTATACCCTGGATGAAATCAAAAATGCCATTACCGGAAAAACCTACGCCAGCTTTGAACCTATGCTGGATTACTGCGTCGTGAAAATCCCAAGACTTCCATTCGATAAATTCATCAGTGCAAAACGGACCCTGACCACACAGATGAAAGCCACCGGCGAGGTTATGAGCATCTGTGACAATTTTGAAGGTGGGCTGATGAAAGCCATCCGTTCCCTGGAGCAGCATGTGGATTCTTTGATGTCCTATGATTTTACCGGGTTGGACGATGACAAATTGCGTAAACAACTTTCCATCGTAGATGACAGACGTATATGGGTCATTGCAGAAGCCCTTCGAAGAGGATTTTCTTACGAAGTAATCCATGAAATCACCATGATTGATATCTGGTTTATTGATAAGCTGGCTATTCTGGTTGAGATGGAGGAAGCGCTGAAAACCCGGGAACTAACGGCAGAACTTCTAAAAGAAGCAAAACGGATTGAGTTCCCGGATCATGTCATTGCAAGACTTACCGGAAATACAGAAGATGAAGTAAAAGCATTGCGGTATGAAAACGGTATCACTGCAGCTTACAAGATGGTAGATACCTGTGCTGCGGAATTTGAAGCGTCTACACCGTATTACTATTCCGTCTTTGGAAGTGAAAATGAAGTGATAGAAACCAATGCAAAGAAAAAAGTCCTGGTGCTTGGCTCCGGACCCATCCGCATTGGGCAGGGCATTGAGTTTGATTTCTGTTCTGTACACTGCACCTGGGCTTTTGCAAAAGAGGGATACGAAACAATTATTGTGAATAACAATCCGGAAACCGTATCCACAGATTTTGATATTGCGGATAAATTATATTTTGAGCCACTGACTCCGGAAGACGTGGAGAACATTGTAAATCTGGAAAAGCCGGATGGTGCAGTTGTGCAGTTTGGCGGTCAGACCGCAATTAAGCTGACGCAGGCGCTGATGAAAATGGGTGTACCAATTCTGGGAACCTCAGCAGAAAATGTGGATGCGGCAGAGGACAGGGAATTATTTGACAAAATATTAGAAGACTGTCAGATTCCAAGACCGGCCGGACGTACGGTATTTACGGCAGAGGAAGCCAAAGAAGCGGCAAATGAACTGGGATATCCGGTATTGGTAAGACCTTCTTATGTGCTGGGCGGTCAGGGGATGCAGATTGCAATCAACGATGAAGATGTGGACGAATTTATCGGAATCATCAATCGAATTGCGCAGGAACACCCGATTCTGGTTGACAAATATCTGGTGGGTAAAGAGATCGAAGTGGATGCGGTATGTGATGGGGAAGATATATTGATTCCCGGTATCATGGAGCATATTGAGCGTTCCGGAATCCATTCAGGCGACAGTATTTCCGTATACCCGGCCAGGAGCCTGAATGAAAAAGTAAAAGAAAAGATTGAGATTTATACAGCCAGACTGGCCAAATCGCTGCATGTGATGGGATTGATTAACATTCAGTTTATCGTCTGCGGCGAAGACGTATATGTAATTGAAGTAAATCCCCGCTCCAGCCGTACGGTACCTTATATCAGTAAAGTGACAGGAATCCCAATTGTTCTGTTGGCAGCAAAGGTAATCCTGGGTGAAAAGATAAAAGATCTTGGCTACCGTCCCGGTCTTCAGCCATCAGCGGATTATATTGCAATTAAGATGCCTGTATTCTCCTTCGAAAAAATCCGCGGCGCAGATATCAGCCTCGGACCAGAAATGAAATCCACAGGAGAGTGCCTCGGCATTGCCGGGTCTTTCAATGAAGCGTTGTATAAGGCATTTCTGGGAGCCGGTATTAATTTACCGAAATATAAGAATATGATTATGACAGTAAAAGATGAGGATAAGGCCGAAGCAGTGGAAATCGGCAGGAGATTTGAAGCAATCGGCTATAAGATCTATGCTACACGCAGTACAGCTAAAGCATTGCAGGCAGGCGGCGTAAAAGCTATCCGTATCAATAAAATAGAGCAGGAATCCCCGAATCTGTTGGATTTAATCTTGGGGCATGAAATTGATCTGGTCATTGATACTCCGTCACCGGGCGTGGAACGTGCCAAAGACGGGTTTTTGATCCGCCGAAATGCGATTGAGACAGGAGTGAATGTACTGACCTCCATGGATACTGCAGCAGCGTTAATTACCAGCTTGGAAAACACGGATAAAAGAAATTTAACTTTAATTAATATTGCAGGTATTTAGTACCCAGACCCTGCTGTATGTTGATTATGATTATACTAATGATTACAAATATCATATAATTTTAAGGAATTGTCGTTTGTGAACGTATAGGTTACGAGCGGCGATTTCTTTTTTTAAAATAAAAAATACCACTTTTATAATAAATAAGTGAATATACAAAGATTGTGCAATATAGTATAATAATCACAAATTAGTATTAATTTTTTGAAAGGAGACTTCTAATATGACTTGATCCACCTCTCTATTCTATGCTTTAAAGAGGGCTCAACCTGATCCGTATAAAGTATATGAAAATTATGTATATTAGTTTAATACAACTCAGAGAAAATATTTATAATTATAGGAGGCATTAGAAAATGAAAAATCAGTTATTAAAAAGAGCTTTCTCATTAACCGTATCATTTGCTCTTGTACTGGGAAATATATCCCCGGGAATAACAGTATATGGGAAAGATGATGTGGATGATACCAGAATATTGGATATGTCATTTGAGGGTAATCTTCAGGATTCTTCCGGTAATGAATTCCATGGTACAATAGTGGGAAGTGGTTATGAGTATATAGAGGGTGTAAAATCTGGTTCGCAAGCCTTGAAATTTAATGGGGATACATATCTTAGTCTTGGGAATAATTCCGCCTTAAATCCCTCCAGTTTGACTTATTCCTTTTGGGTGAAACGAACTCAGGATATGACAGGTGAAGAAATCTTTTTATGGAATAAAGAAGAGTGGTTTACAGATGGATGGTATGTAGCATCAGAATCAAATGAAGTTCCACTGGCTATTTCTATAGGTCAGGCCGACGCATGGGGGCAGCCATATAAGGTATCCGTCAGTGCGAATAGAGCTGAATTTTTCACAAAAGATGATTGGGTGCATATTGCAATAACTTATGATGAAAGTACGAAAAATGTCAAAATGTATCGCAACGGTATTGAACAAACAACTACTATAGTATATCCCATTGGGTCCACGGGAGCTACCGGAGTTATTCTGCCGGGAAATACCATGCAAAAGGCGATAGGTTATAACGGACCGAAATATAACGGTGCATATGCTAAGTTTGGTTTGGATGAAATGTTACTGTTGGGATATGCAGCTGAACCTGAAGACATAATTTCCTTATATGAAGAATCAAAACCTTATGATTATACGGAAGGAATTAATAAGGATGCAGCTGCATTGGTTGTTAATTCTACTACAACGAAAGATTTGAAATTGGTTACAACCGGTAAAAATGGATCTACTATTACCTGGGTGTCCGGTAATGAAACATATTTAAAAGATACTGGTGAGGTCACCTGCCCTGAGGAAGGAAGCGTATCAGTCACTCTGACTGCGACCATCTCCCATCCACAATCAACATACAGTACAACAAGAGTTTTTGAGATAGTTATTAAATCGATAGGAACTCTTAATTTGCAAAACAATGGCATAGACAAGGTGGAATTATTGGATTCCTACCTGGTGAATGCTGCAAACAAAGATATTGAATATCTGCTATTCTTAAAACCCGAAAAATTCTTATATGAATTTTATAAAGTGGCAGGTCTGGAACCTACGACAAACTCCGGATATGGAGGATGGGAGCGCAGTGATGCAACGAACTTCAGAGGACATTTCTTCGGGAATTATATGACCGCCCTATCCCAGGCATATCTGGGAAATTCGAATGAAAATACGAAGGCCGCTCTGTTAGAACATATTGAAACAGCTGTTGACGGATTACAATCATGTCAGGATGCATATGCAGCTGAACATCCGGAAAGTGCGGGTTATATCTCCGCATTCCGTGAAAGCCTCTTAGATTACATAGAGGGTACAGGAACTACGGATGAAAATGCAATTGTTCCCTGGTGGACTTTAGATACAATTTTAGCCGGATTAATTGATATAGCTAAAAATGTAGGCGGCAATGTAGGTGCACAGGCACTGGAAGTAGCAAAAGGACTTGGTGATTATATATACTATTCCAGGGCCAGCACATGGAGTGAATCAACAAAATTAACGATGCTCCGGACGGAGTATGGTGCAATGAATTTAACGTTATATGATCTCTATGACATAACAGGGGATACGAATTATAAAGACGCGGCGGAGTGCTTTGATGAGATTGCATTGTTTAGGGATTTATATAATGGAAATGATGTATTAAGTGGAAAACATGCGAATACCATGATTCCCAAATTAATGGGTGCGTTAAAACGATATACGGTATTATCACAGCCTGACTATTATGCTGATCTGACGGAAGATGAGAAAGCCGGTCTGGATTTTTATCTTACTGCTGCTGAGAATTTCTGGGATATTGTAATTGAAAATCATACATATATTACGGGAGGAAACAGTCAGGCTGAGCATTTCAGGACGGCGAATGCACTTGCGGCAAATGCGGATCATGTAAATTGCGAAACCTGTAACTCCTATAATATGTTGAAATTATCAAGGGAATTATTTAAATTAACAAAAGATGTAAAATATGCAGACTATTATGAAAATACGTATATTAATTCAATTTTGTCTTCCCAAAATCCGGAAACCGGAATGATGATGTATTTCCAGCCTATGGCGCCGGGTTATTATAAAGTCTACAATACTCCGGAGGAGAGCTTCTGGTGCTGTACGGCAACAGGAGTTGAGAGCTTTACTAAGTTAGGAGATTCTATCTATTTTCCGGATGGCAATGACCTGTATGTGAACATGTATTTTAGTTCCGTTTATGAAGATGGAGGAATTAAGATAACTCAGGAAGCAAATATGCCAAATGAAGATAAAGTTAAAATCAAAGTAGATTCTATAAATACAGGTACTGTCTTAAGATTAAGGCAACCGGACTGGATAGCTAACGATGCACAATTAACAAAAAATAATACTGATATTCCTGTAGTAATAGAAGACGGATATATAGTGGTAAGAAATCTGACAGCAGGTGATGTACTGGAACTTACACTGCCTATGGAAGTTGTTGCCTATGATACACCGGATGATGCGTATTTTGTTGCATTTAAATATGGACCGGTAGTATTAAGCTGTGGTTTAGGAACAAACGATCTGACGGGCATTGTTGGTGCGGGTATCATGGTTTATGGTCCTTCGAAAGATGTTTCAGCGCTTACAACGATTAATATTTCTGACAAATCTGTAGAAGATTGGAAAGCGGATGTTAAAAATAATTTAGTTCGGATTGAAGACAGCGAGGACGGTAAGATACAGTTTAAGCTGCGGGGAACGGACCAGGATGATAATTTAGTCTATACTCCTTATTATATGTGCTATCAGGAAAGATACGGAATTTACATGTATATAATAGACCCGGATTCCCCGTACATACAGGAGCAAATTTTAGAAAAGAAAAGGGCAGTCAGAGAAAAAGAAGTCAGCTCATCTTATATAAGTACTTTTGACAATAATAATTCTGAACTCAGTTATAATGTAAAGTACGAGTCTTCGGGTGTGGGATCCTATAATGGCCGTACTTACCGAGATGCAGAGTCAAATGGCTGGTTTAGTTACGATTTGAAAGTGAATGAAGAAGCGACAAAAAATTATCTTTCAACAACATATGTTACCGCAGATAATGGCAGACGTTTTGATATTTATATCAATAATCAGTTTTTTATTACTGAAACAATAAGCAACACGGGCAATGGAAATGAGATTACAAGCGATAATTTTTATACGGAAAGACGTGAGATTCCGAAATCGTATCTGACAAATGGTGATACTGTAACGGTCAAATTCGTGGGAAAAGGCACAACACATGTTGGCGGACTTTACGGAATTAGTATTAATTCGGATTACGATACGAATCCTGATCTTAAAGATTTGACATTTACGGAAGGAAGTCTGGATAAAGCGTTTAACGGTCAGGTGAAAGAGTATACCTTGACGGTTCCCCAAAATATTAAAAGTGTAAGTATGAAGGCGACTCCAATCAAAGAAAGCGGATTAGTTTATATAGGGGAGATACTCTTTGATGATACACAGCCTAGAACAATTAATTTAGAGAATGAAGAAACAGTGCTGACATTAGGATCAGTAGCTCAGGATCATGATACGAAAACCGTTTATACAGTTCGAATTGTGAAGAGTTCGGTCAAGGTAACCGGAATTACATTAAATCCGACCGGCAAGACTCTGAAGGTCGGTGAAAGCTTTACGATAACGGCGGATGTAGTACCAGCCAATGCGGACAATAAGAGCATCATTTACTCCAGCGACAACAACAGCGTTGCATCTGTGAATGGGAATAAAGTAACGGCAAAAGCGGCTGGAACAGCGATCATTACGGCAAAGGCACAGGATGGTTCCGGTGTGAAAGCGACACTTACCGTAACAGTACAGAAGGAGGCAGTATTAACGGCTCCAAAATCCGTGAAAGCAACGCAAAAGTCTGCAAAAGCAGTAAAGGTAACCTGGAGCAAAGTGACCGGTGCCAAACAGTACGATGTTTATCGTTCTTCTAAAGCCGGCACCGGATTTGTGAAAATAGGTAATACGACTGCTAATAGTTACACGGATAAAAGAGCAAAGGCTGGAAAGACATTTTACTATAAAGTAGTAGCAGTAAGCACTTCGCTGGCAGCGAACAGCCCAAAAAGCGGCGCAGCCAAGGTTACTTTAATGAAAGCACCTTCTATCAAGCTGACCGCCGGTAAAAATCAGGTAAAAGTATCATGGAAAAAGATAAAAGGAACTTCAGGCTATGAGGTATATATGTCTACAAAAGAAACCAAAGGATTTAAGAAGAAAGCGACACTTACAAAATCAAAGAATATAAGCAGAACTATAAAGAAACTGAAAAGCGGTAGAAAGTATTACTTTAAAGTAAGAGCATATAAGAAAATAAATGGTAAGAAGGTATTTGGGGCTTTCTCTAAAGTGAGAGGTATTAGCGCAAAATAATAAAGTACGGATTTCTATTAGTTATATAGAATTGTGAAGGTACTTACAAAAAGACATGGGGGGAATTCTTTTTTAAAAGGATCCTCCCATGTTTAGTCATTGATCATCTATTTTGATACAACTGCAAGTCAAATGAAATCCAATTTGGATACATTTATTTGATTTGCAGTTTTTGATTTCAATATCTCGGATTTTTTCATAAAAAATACCACTCTTGCAATAAATAATTGAATACTCAAAAAGCGCTTAATACGATATAATTAACTCTATCAAACTATCAACTTTAGTATCAACTACGGATAATTATTGCGTAACTATAATGAAATAAAACCTTTAAGGGGATCAGCAGCAAAGCCAGAATCAAAGTACCTGTTGCAAAACTGCAGAATATAAAAAGTTACTATTTATTTAAACCAAAAGGAGGAAAATTTAATGAGAAATGTAGTAAGACAACATTGGAGAAAAATGGTTACGTCCCTGCTGGCTTTTAGTATGGCAGTATCCCTGTTTCAGGGAAAAACGATTCAAGTCAATGCGGAAGTCAATCCGCAGACAAAAATTGAAAATGTTCTGGACAGCCTGTATCTGCCAAGTGAGGTTACCGGCAATTTGACCTTAGTGACTAAAGGAGATGATCAGGTTGTCATTACCTGGAAGTCTGGTAATGAGCAGGTGATTAGCACTCAGGCGGAAGACTGCTCCGTTTATTATGATGAAGTAGAGATTCCGGCCGGAGTGGTAACAAGACAAAATCAGGATAAAAGAGTAACACTTACGGCAACCGGAACGTTAAGTGGTGCGTCCGTTACGAGACAATATGAAGTAACCGTAAAGGCGAAATCTGAGGAGAAAGAGTATGCAGGTTATCTGTATGCACATTTTAATGAACACGCAACGGGAGGATATGACGGGATTCAGCAGATATTCTTTGGAATCAGCAAGAATGGATATGACTGGAGCGCATTGAATAATAATCAGTTTGTGGCAGAATCCTCCGTAGGCGATCACGGCGTCCGCGACCCCTATATTATCCGCTCGGCAGAGGGTGATAAATTCTACATGATCGCCACGGATCTGGATATAGATTTTGGTGCAAAGTATGAAGGAGTTCAAAATTGGGGAAAGATATCAAGCTATGGATACGGAAGCCAGAATTTAGTCATATGGGAGTCGACAGACCTGGTGAACTGGTCGGAACCATGGTTGGGAAATGTGGGAGCATCCATTGATGCGAATATGACATGGGCACCGGAAGCAATTTATGATGAGGCCACAGGAGAATATTTGGTATTCTGGTCTTCCAGAACACTAAAAAGTAATAAAGATTATATCTATGTCTCAAAAACCCGTGACTTTAGAGCGTTTACGGATGCTGAAGTATATTCGGATTATGCCAATGGCAATGACAGCAGCGGCGGCACCGGAGTTGGAAATATTGATGCTTCAATTTTTAAAGAAGGTGATAAATATTACCGCCTTATTAAGGATGAACGGGATAATCATATTATATTACAAAGCAGTGAAAAATTGTTGGCTTATGGCGATGATGCGGATTCGGTTACTATAGGCGGCGAACAGCTTCCGAATAGAGGCAGTTTATTTACCCGCATTGTAAATAATGCTTCGAATTGTTTAGAAACATTCAACGGAAGCGAAGGGCCTACGATGTTTAAATTTAATGACCAGGAGGCATGGTGTATTCTGATTGATGAATATGCGGTAAGCAATGCACGTGGTTACATACCTTTTATCACTTATGATCTGGATGAGCCAAACAGCGTCAAAATGCCTGGAAATGATACCTATATCATGCCGGATGCTGCAAAGCATGGTACGGTAATTTCCATTACGCAGGAAGAGTACGACGCATTAATGGCAGCCTATGGAACGGAGAAACTAGAAGAAAACAAGATAAAAAAGACAACGCCTGTTCTGAAATATGATTTTGAAAATGTATCAGGTTCTACGGTGGAAGATACGATCGGTCGCAATGATAGTCAGCTGACAGGAACTGCAGTAGTAGCAGAAGACAGTGTGACAGGAAGTAATGTTCTTTTATTAGATGGAAATACAGGATCAGCACTTTCCTTCCCAAGCGGGTTTTTCGATAGTTTGGATCAGATGACAATATCCATGGATGTAAAAGCCACAAATACAACAGGAGCATTGTTCGGGGTGGGAAGTACGGTAACAAATAAAATCAGCAGCTACACCTATGACTCAACATTGCAGGCTTTTGATGAAATCCCACGATACTATACGGAATCGGCAAAAATATCAAACAGATATTTGAATCTCACAATGACGGACTCTAAAGTAACAGGCACAATTACGACGTTTAATTCCTCCGGAGAATTTAAGACAACGGCGAACCAGTCCGGTTTACTGAATACATGGGTGAATGTGAAACTGGTAATGGATGATCATGTGATGAAGATTTATCTGGATAATCAGTTGATTGCTGCAAATGAACATGTAAGAACCGTAAGCGAGCTCGGATATGAGCTTACGGCATGTCTTGGTAATGCATATGGCAAAACGGAGGCATTCATCGGAGCAATTGACAACGTTGAAGTGTATAACAGGGCAATTTCTGAGAAAGATTTAATCATAGCAGATGAAGCTTACAAGTCACAATTTAAATCTCTCATTAGCCAGGTGAAGTTAATCAACACAGAGCAATATACACAAGAAAGCGTAAGCGTATTAAAGAGTGCATTAGCCGAAGCGGAGACCGTATATAATGATGCCGGTGCAACACAGTATATGGTAGAAGAAGCATATACGGCACTCGTCAATGCTCAGAATAACCTGCAAAAGAAAGTCGTACTTACCGGTATTACCGTAACAAAAGCACCAACAAAGACAGTATATGCCATTGGAGAGACCTTTGATGGGAGGGGAATGGCAGTATCGGCAACTTACAGCGATAAGAGTACAAGGCAAATCACAGATTATGCCATAGCCGAAATCGGTTTTACAGCAACAGGTGGAACAAAAACAATTAGAATTACCTATATGGAAGGTGGGGTAACTGCTACTGCAAACATAAGCGTATATGTAAAATTTCCGGCGCCCAAGTCTGTGAAAGCAGTACAAAAATCTGCAAAAGCAGTGAAGATATCCTGGGGAAAAGTGACTGGTGCAAAACATTATGAGGTATATCGTTCCACGAAAGCAGCCAGTGGCTATGTGAAACTGAATACTACGACGTCTAACAGTTACACAGATAAGAAAGTAACGGTCGGGAAAACTTACTATTACAAAGTAGTGACAGTGGGGAATTCTTCAATAACGAACAGCGTGCAGAGCAGTGCGGCAAAGGTTTCCCTATTGAAAAAACCGGTGGTTAAACTGGTATCCGCAAAAAAGAAGCAGGTGAAGGTAAGCTGGAAAAAGATTGGAGGCGCAGCAGGTTATGAGGTATACGTTTCGACTAAAAAGAACAGCGGTTTCAAGAAGAAAGCAATGCCTGCAAAAGCAAATAAAGTCAGCAGCATTGTGAAGAAATTAAATTCCGGTAAAAAGTATTATTTTAGAGTAAGAGCGTACAGGAAAGTAGAAGGAAAGAAAGTTTATGGTGCTTATTCAAAAGTGGAAGGCATTTATGTAAAATAGGTGTATATTTTTGACGGCTGTTTATTCCCGCAGGCATGAGGCAAGTGCAGGAATGTTTTTCTCCTGCATTTGGCGCATGCCGCAAAGGTTAATTATCCTCCAAAGATTCGTCAGCCGTATAAACCTGACGTTTTCTGGCCATTTCGTCACTGGCAAGATATTCGTCATACGTTGTGATCTTATCAATCAATGCGCCGCCCGGCAGAACCTCCATAATTCGGTTTGCGGTAGTTTCCACAATTTGATGATCATGGGATGCGAAGAGGATGACACCCGGAAATTTGAGCAGTCCGTTGTTTAAAGCGGTAATAGCTTCCATATCTAAATGGTTTGTCGGTTCATCCAGAATCAGAACATTTGCCCCGGAAATCATCATTTTGGAGAGCAGGCAGCGAACTTTTTCACCTCCGGATAACACTTTGACTTTCTTAACCCCGTCTTCTCCGGCAAAGAGCATACGACCTAAAAAGCCCCTGACATAGGTAACGTCTTTGATTTCTGAGTAACCGGTCAGCCAGTCCACGATGATTAAATCGTTGTCAAATTCATTGGTGCTGTCTTTCGGAAAATAGGCCTGGGATGTGGTAACGCCCCATTTAAAGGAACCCTCGTCCGGCTCCATTTCCCCCATAAGTATTTTGAAAAGCGTAGTTTTAGCAATTTCGTTGCTGCCTACCATGGCAACTTTATCGTTATGTCCCAATGTAAAAGACAGATTATCTAGAATTTTTACTCCGTCGATGGTTTTGGATAAACCTTCTATGGTCAGGACCTCATTTCCAATCTCACGATTTGGGCGGAAGTCAATGTATGGATATTTACGGCTGGAAGGTTTGATTTCATCCAGTTCAATTTTTTCCAGTGCTTTCTTACGGGATGTAGCCTGTTTGGATTTCGAAGCATTGGCGCTGAAACGGGAGATAAACTCCTGCAATTCCTTGATCTTTTCTTCTTTCTTCTTGTTCGCTTCTTTCATCTGGCGTACTATTAACTGGCTGGATTCATACCAGAAATCATAGTTTCCGGCATAGAGCTGAATTTTGCCATAATCAATATCGGCAATATGGGTACATACTTTATTTAAGAAGTAACGGTCATGTGATACGACAATTACCGTATTATCAAAGTTAATCAAGAATTCCTCCAGCCATTCAATTGCAGCCAGATCCAGATGGTTCGTAGGCTCATCCAAAAGCAATATGTCCGGATTTCCAAAAAGTGCCTGAGCAAGAAGCACTTTCACTTTTTCATTTCCATTTAAGTCCTTCATAATGGCATAGTGAATATCGGTTTCAATACCGAGTCCGTTTAAGAGCTGGGCGGCATCCGATTCCGCTTCCCAGCCATTCATTTCGGCAAACTCACCTTCCAGTTCACTGGCTCGGATTCCATCCGCATCGGTAAAGTCCTCTTTTGCATAGATGGCTTCTTTTGCTTTCATAATTTCATAGAGTTTTTTGTTTCCCATAATAACGGTATCCATTACAGGAAATTCATCAAATTTAAAATGATCCTGCTGCAGAAAGGAAAGACGCTGACCGGGTGTGATCACAATATCACCTTTGGTAGTTTCAATCTTACCGGACAATATTTTTAAAAATGTAGATTTTCCGGCACCATTGGCTCCAATCAATCCATAGCAGTTTCCTTCGGTAAATTTAATATTTACATCCTCAAACAATGCTTTTTTACCGATTCGTAATGTTACATTATTAGCACTAATCATGTTTTCTCCTCATTTATACTTTCTTATTTATATTGCATATTAAATAACCTCTTTTATTGTAACTTAAAATTAGAAAAATGCAAGTTAAAATCAATATTTCTATCTGTTTTACGGTCTGAAGTATTTTGGTAAGAGCTCGTTGCACTTTACAATTCCAATATTGTGTGGTATTATAGCATAGTATTTTAAAACAGTTTGTTGAAACAGGCAAGTGCCTGATTCACAATGAGTTTATTAGAACAGGCATCCGTAGCTCAGGGGATAGAGCAGTGGTTTCCGGTACCGCGTGTCGGGGGTTCGAATCCCTCCGGATGTGTTTCTTTAATACTCAGGCAGGTGAAGCTTATAGGTACGCATATAACAAATTGCAGAAGTGGAGGGTAGGATAAGTGGATAGTTTTAGAGAATGGATATCTGATAATCTAAGATATATCTTACTTGGTTTAGCGATTATAATTATCCTTGTGGTTGCTGTTTTTGCAGTAAAGCTGATCAGCGGATTGTCTGACGGCGGCAGCACAAAAGGGACAGAAAGTGAAACCCCGCAGTCAGTAATCGTGGAATCAAATGAGACAGAGTCAGATAGGCCGGAAAATAATTTAGTAAAAGATGAACCTGTGGTATTAACGGTAGTACAGTCCTATTATACGGCACTGGGAAATAAGGATATGGATACCCTGAATGAAATTGTAGAATCTTTGGATGAGAAAGATAAGCAGAAAATTTTGGACAATGAGTATACCGAGAGTTATAATAATATCTCCGTATATACGAAACAAGGGCTGGAAGAAGGTTCTTATGTTACATATGTGTATTTTGAAGGGAAAGTTGTTGATATTGAAACCCTGGTCCCCAGTCTTAGCTGTCTGTATCTGCGGACAGGAGAGGATGGTTCCTTATATATTGCAGACCAGGATAGTGATGAGGACATCAAGAATTATATTGAGCAGACCAAGTCAGACAGTGACGTGAAAGCGTTGATTAAGGATGTATCGGAAAAATATGCTGAGGCGGAAGCAAATGACCCGTCATTAAAGGAATTGATGGATTCTCTTGCTACTCCGGAGACCGAAAGTGTACTTCCTGACAGCAGTGACACCGGTGTTCAGACAAATAAAGTAGTAACAGCTACGGACGTCTTAAATGTAAGAGCGGATTCCACAGAGGATGCGGAAGTCATCGGTATGCTGAATAAAGGCGAGACTGTTACGAGAGTAAAGCAGTTGGATAACGGATGGTCAGAGATAAGATACGGTGAAACTACAGGCTATGTAAAGAGTGAGTACTTGACTGAAAGCACTTCAACTCAGGAGAATGAATAAATATAGTAAAGAGGGCATTGTCTGCAGAACGAAGATTTCGTCAGCAGGCAATGTCCTTTTTTGATACCTGGGAAATTACGTCTATCAGAGTGCATAAATTCTATTGATTTCCATATCCTAAGAAAAATGGAATATAGGAGGTCGGTGTCATGATTTCACAATCAGAGCAGGAAGTTTTGGAAGAGATATGCAAGAATAGTAAAGAAGCGCTTTTTGATATTCATACTCTCTTAGGGAAAGTTTATGATGAAGAATTGGTTATGGATTTGAACCGTCAGGCGGCAAAATATTCCAGAATACAAGAGAAAGCGGCAAACGGTCTGCTGGACACGGGAGTAATACCGGCTCCGATCAGTATTCTGGACAGAACAAGGCGCTGGGCTGCATTACAGGCAAATACGGCACTTAATGTAAGCACCGGACATATAGCTGATATGGTGGTAAAAGATAAGGCTCAACGTATTCGGAGTTTGGAAGAGACGGTAAAAGAGAATACGGTGATCAGTGCTATGTCATATGAATTGGCGGAAGAGTTTATTGGTTTTGAGCAGGAGAGTATGAAGAAGTTGAAAATTTATTGTGAATAGAGGGGGGGAGTAGCGAAAGTTGTGAGTGTGGAAAAGAGTAGAACCACGGTCCTGCGTCGGCTTTACCGCTGCGTCTGTACTTTCTAATTTCCCTGCCCCTGCTCGAAACGGAAAAACCGCTCACAACTCGCACCGTTTTCCGATGAAAACACTGCTCAAACAATGTTCGCTTGAGCCGCAAGGGCTCATTTTACCTGACCGCAGGGGCAGCGAAATAAGAAAGTTCAAGACTCGCTATATGCCGACTTCGGACCGTGGTTCTACTCTTTTCCACACGCCGAGTTTACTGGCTGAAACGAAGCCAAAGTCAGCTTTGGTCGATAACCTTGGCTTGAGGTAAAGATTGGAACCATGGTGCCGGACTGCATAGAGCGAGGATAGAGTTTTCTTATTTCGCTGATCCTGCGGTCAGGGGAAATGAGCCCTTGCGGCGGGGGGGAACATTGTTTGAGCAGCGTTTCCATCAGGAAACGGTGTGAGTTGTGAGCGGTTTTTCCGGTTCGAGCAGGGGCAGGGAAATTAGAAAACTCAGACGCAGCGGTAAAGCAGACCGGCGCCATGGTTCCAATCTTTACCTC
>Ga0153953_1000002_pt1 | contig 60486 bp, 118 predicted proteins | sample TSNJ037MetaG_FD_104718 | JGI IMG/M metagenome (GOLD analysis project Ga0153953, IMG submission 104718) | Attine ant fungus gardens microbial communities from New Jersey, USA - TSNJ037 MetaG | ecosystem: Host-associated > Fungi > Mycelium > Unclassified | place: USA: New Jersey, Wharton State...
GTGATCTTGCGGTTGGAGAAAAAGTGACCTTAATGTCATTCAACGCTGGCCAGCGCTACTTTGTCGAAAGGAGTGTGCTCGAATGATACCGCAGGTAAGCGGAGTTACTATTGATCAAATTGATGTAGTTCAATATCCGACATTCACGTACCGCGTCACTGATAATCAGATTTCTGGCAACGTGGACGGGATTGAAGCGATACAACAGGCGGTATATCATATTCTATCAACGGAGCGTTATGCGTACCCGATTTACAGTGACAATCGCGGGGTTGAATTTAAGAAATATATCGGCAGGCCGTTCTCTTTTTTGCGCGATACAATACAAAAAACACTAAGAGACGCGCTATTGCAAGACGACCGAATTACGGCGGTTTCGGTCATAAATGTAAGTCGGACATCAAGAGACGGGGCACTGATTGAGTTTAAGGTAACAAGCGATAGAGGTACGTTTGGAAGCGAGGTGACGGTAAATGGCATCATTTGACGAAACATTGACACGGATGCTTGCAAGAGTATCCACAGCACGGGACAAAAGGCAGGGATCAATCATATACGACACTCTTGCGCCGGTGGCTGCGGAATTAGCGCAACAGAGCATCGTGGCGACGATTTTTCAAGAGCAGGTGTCAATATTGTCCGCTGTCGGCGTCAATCTGGAAAATCTGGCCGCCAACCATGGTATCACGAGGAATCAGGCGACCAGAGCAATCAGAATCGGCGAAATGGCCGATACGGACGGCAATCCCATTGATTTGACCATTGGGAGCCGCTTTTCCGTTCCTGCGCTTTCTGGTGGGCAGATTTTCGTGTTAACCGAGAGATTTGAAGTCACCGGCCGCTGTCTTTTGGAATGCGAAACCGCCGGTACTGTCGGAAATACATATTTGGGTCCCGTTTTGCCGCTGTTTACCATTAATAACCTGGGTTCCGCTGCCATCACCGGAACATACACGCCGGGGGAAGATACGGAAACCGACGAGGAACTAAGAAAGCGTATAATCGAAAGAATTAACAATCGCGCATTCGGCGGCAATGTTTCCGATTACAAGCAGTTCACAACAGCTATTCCGGGTGTCGGGGCGGCCAAAATTTTTCCGGTCTGGGATGGTGGCGGCACGGTGATGGTATCCATCATTGATGCAGAATATAACCCTGCCACAAGCGAGTTTATTGGCGTTGTGCAGACTGCAATAGACCCCGTTCCGAACAGCGGAGAAGGGCTTGGAATAGCCCCAATTGGGCATCGGGTGACGGTTGTAACGCCTGATAAATTAAGCATTAATATAACCGCTTCCGTGAATCTGCAAACCGGCTACACGATTGGTCAGTTACAATCATTGATCGAAGATGCTTTGCTTGAATACATACTGGAAGTGCGGAAACAGTGGTCTGATTCCGATGGCTTGTCAATATTTGTCGCACGCATAACATCCGCTATAATCAGTCTGCCGGGAATCAACAATGTTACAAATGTATTAATTAATGGTTCGCCGATGGATTTAAACATTCAGCAATCGCCCTTGTCCCAGCGCCTGCCGGTACTCGAAAGTGTGGTGATCAATTAATGTTAAGAGATTTTTATAATCGCATCTATGATGACAACATAGATATTCAGGAAATCATAAATGCGATTCAGCCAGAATTGGATATATTGGCTGAATCTGTTGAAAATTCATTCCGTGATGCGTTTCCGGTAATAGCTACGGAACGGGGTGTTTTGCAGTGGGAAAATGCCTTAAGCATAATTTCCGATCCACTGACCGAAACGCTGGACTTTAGGCGTGGCCGAATATTGAACAGGTTGATTAGTGATATCCCGTATACAGAAACAGCATTGCGGGATATTATGAACAACATTATGGGTTCCGGTGGCTGGTCTTACGAATTGAATTATCGTGCCCATACATTAAATATCTCCAGCCTGCGACACGGAAAAAACTGGGTAAATGAAGTGAAAATAACGATTGACAAGATTATTCCGGCAAATCTGGTGTATACACTCACTATCAGATACAATCAGCACCAAGCACTAAGCGATTACACACATGGATTTTTGGGGCAATTTACGCATCTTAAAATCAGAGAGGAGGACTTGGGATAATGGCAAGTTTTACGGAGAATTACAATTTGATCAAACCAAGCCCAGAGGACGTTTATAATATCGGTGATTTTAATGGTAATGCCGATATTATTGATGCAGAATTGAAAGATAGGGTGCCGAGAACCGGTGATATTTCCAATACACAAATAATGACATTCGACACAATCACTGGAGATTTTCCCGTGCCGGCGGCGGGCGAAACAACAAGAACGGTCATCGGTAAAATTCGAAAATTCATTCAAGATTTTAACAATTTCAAAACCGGCATTCTTACCGTGGGTATGCTGGTCAATAATGCTGTTACTAATAACTCGCAGTTGCCAGTGTCGGCAGCGGTGGCCAAAGTACTGCAAGATCAAATCACACAAACAAATAGCGATTTAACCGCGGGATTAAGCGGCAAGGCACCCGTCGGGCATGCTAGCAGTGCAACAACTTATGGCATCGGAAATGCCAGCAATTATGGACACGTCAGGATATCTGATAGCTATACCAGTTCCAGTGGAGCTGCAAGTGCAGGAATGACAGCTAGCAGCGCAGCGGTATATAATGCATATTCATCACTTCTGAACAGTATGGGGACATGGTTTAGTAGTTCAGTTGCGAACGCCGGAAATATGAATGTTATCATAAACTACAGCGGCCTTGATTTAATTGGTTTTCAGATACAATTTTACACTGATGTTTATATTATCACGGCAGTACCATCACAAATGGCGACAGGCTCAATTGGTCAAGCGGGTTTTAATTATACTTCCATAATATCTTCGAGTAATATATTACAAGGAATCAGTGCCATCAACAACGGAGATGGGACAGTGAGAATAAAGCTGATCCTATCCACGGGAGTTATCGGCGGAAACATAAAACTTTTTTACCCGAGACAAAGCGTTTCAAGCATAGCTTTTTCTGCGGTTTAATAATTAATTGATTCATTGAAGAATAGTTTACAATAAATCTTAACACGAAAATCAAAGAAAAGGAGTGTGAAAATGGAGGCAATTAAAATTGGAAACAATAAGAAATTATACAATATCGAGAGTATTCATCCGCAAACACCAAATATTATGCAGATCATCTTCGCCGACGAGGTTCCGACGAGCTGGGGAAAAATCACATTATACACATCCGGCGGCGAAGAGGCAACCACTATAACTGGATACGAAACAATATATCGGAACAAAGGCCGAACGATATATCTTAGCAATGATGGCAGCACGTATCAAGCGCCGACCGATACGCCGCAGGAACCGCCAGAACCATACACACCAACCTTACCAGAACGGCGGCTATCCAAGTTACAAGAGATAGCAACGGCTTGCGCTATGGTTATTGCGGCCGGCTTTGATGTGCGATTATCTGACGGCGGTATAGAACACTACAGCCTGACCGAAACAGACCAAATCAATCTATCGGCAGCGGTGGCAGCGGTACAAGCTGGCGCTGCGACATATCCTTATCACGCAGACGGTACATTGTGCAAATTGTACCAAGCGGCAGACATCATAAGTATCGGCATAGCTGCGACAGAACACAAACTATACCACACAACGTACTGTAATCACCTCAACGCATGGATTCGTCGCGCCGAATCATTTGCGGAGCTTGACACTATCGGTTATGGCGTGGCTTTGCCGGCCGATCTGGCTGATAACATGGATGCCATTATTGCGGCGGTGTCCGGAGGGAACGCATGAAACAATTGATCAAGTGCTTAACCCTGCTGCTTACCGGCGGCGGGCTGTATGTCGTGATTGAACTACTCTGGCGCGGATACAGCCACTGGACTATGTTTGTTTTGGGCGGCATCTGTTTTGTCTGTCTGGGGCTGATCAATGAGATCATGCCATGGGAAATGCCACTCTGGCGGCAGGTATTGATTGGAACATGCATCGTAACGGCCTTAGAGTTCCTGACTGGTTGTGTTGTTAATCTGTACCTCGGGTGGGCAATATGGGATTACAGCGGTATGTGGGGGAATATTCTCGGCCAAGTGTGTCCGCAATACATGATACTGTGGATGCCGGTATCACTGATCGGGATTATATTGGATGATTGGCTTAGATATTGGTGGTTCGGACAGAAGCGGCCGCATTACAAATTGACATGAGCAACAATCCACCTGCGGGTGGTTATTTTATTTTACAAAACGAAAGCGAGGAATTAAGAATGAGTAAAGAATGGGTAAAAGCAGCGGGCGTGAGAGCATTGAAGACCTTTTGCCAGACTGGCTTGACAATGATTACAGTCGGACAGGCGGTGTCCGATGTTGATTGGCTTGGAATGCTGTCTATTTCGGCAGTAGCGGCGGTGGCTTCCGTGATGACATCGGTACTTACTGGCATGCCGGAAGTGACGGAATAATTGCGATATCGCAACACTGACTGGGTCGGGAATGTTCCGGCCCTTTTTGATCGGAGGATTATGTCACAGATATTTATAGGATTAATCGCCGAAGCTGCCCGAGCTGATATGAAGACATCCGGCATCCTTGCAAGCGTTACAATCGCTCAGGCCTGCTTGGAATCGGCATATGGAACCAGTGAACTGGCGGTCATGGCAAACAATCTATTCGGCATGAAAGCCGTGCTGTCCGGCAACACATGGGCATCGGAGTGGGATGGCAGAACATACGGCAAGGAAACTAAGGAGCAGGATTCCGCCGGCAATGAATACACGATCACGGCAGCCTTTCGCAAGTATCAATCGCTTGCGCAGTCCATCAAGGATCACGGTGATTACTTGTTGGGAGCCATGAACGGGAACAACTTGCGCTATGCTGGTCTTTCCGGCTGCACGGATTACCGAACGGCAGCGCAGATCATCAAGGCGGGCGGTTATGCGACTGATACGGCCTACGTAGACAAGCTATGCTCGGTTATTGAGAGTAACAATCTAACCCAGTACGACGGAGGGAAAACGATGAAAATATGTCTTGATGCAGGGCATTATGGAAAATACAATCAGTCACCGGCAGACAGCCGGTATTATGAATCAGACATGGCGTGGAAACTGACAGAGTTACAAAAAAAGTACTTACAGCAACATGGATTTGAGGTCATTACCACGCGCCCTAATCAGGCAACTGACAGGGATTTGTATGATCGCGGAGCAGCATCCAAAGGTTGTGATCTATTCATCTCCAATCACTCAAATGCTGTAGCAAGCACAGTCAATAATAGTGTCGACTATCCCGCTGCTTATTGCGCTATAAATCACTCTGCGGACGCTGTAGGGCTTTTGCTGGCACAAGTGGTGGAAAGTTACATCGGAACCAAACAGGTTGCCAGAATCCAAAATAGAAGCGGCAATAACGGTGATTATTATGCTGTGCTTCGAGGGGCTACGGCAGTAGGAACGCCGGGGTTAATCCTGGAGCATTCGTTTCATACCAACGCAGCCTCCACGGCCTGGTTGCTTGATGATAATAACCTTGACCGGCTGGCACAGGCAGAAGCGTCCGCGATAGCAATGCATTACGGCGTTACCGTAACAGTGAAATCCGGATGGATCGAGGAGAATGGTGGCTGGCGCTATTACAATGGCGACACGGGCAGTTATGTAGCTAACGATTGGGTGCTTGATGGCGGCAAATGGTATTGGTTCGACGCTGCCGGGATGATGGTGGCAAACGTCTGGTACATGCATAACGGCCATTGGTATTATCTTGGTGCAGACGGGGTTATGCTGAAAGGCTTGCAGGATATTGGCGGGAAGTGGTACTATTTGAATGGAAATGGCGAAATGGCAACGGAGCCGGTCACGCTAACACCTGACAGAGATGGCGCATTGCAATACCCGGGCATTGGATAACCTCTCGAATTCGATAGGTTTAAATAACCATTTTGTTGACATTAACAAAATGGTATGGACATATCAGATAAAATAATATGACGGTGGTGATTAAATGGACACGAATACAATACAGCTAATGTGCACTATTGTTTGCTGCTGTCTTGCTGCTGCTTCCTTTTGGCGAAGCGGTAATACAGACAGTGCGAGAGAAAATGAACGCTGGGGAGCGTTCAATAAAGAAATGGAGTATGTGCGCAAGGATTTGGACGAGATCAAGAATCTGGTCGGGCAAAATTCCAGAGATACAAAAGATTCTATCAGGCGCGTGCATGACCGTCTGGACGAACACTTAAGAAAAGAACACAATCAGACCGTGCCTAAACGCTCTGGTTAACAAGGAGGGATTGTGGATATTAACAAAAGAATTGTGGACGTGGAAGAAAGAGTGGAACATCTCAACTTCGCCACGGAAATATTGCAGGAATTGAAGTCGACAATCAAGCGACTGTGGATAATTTTGATTATAATATTATCGCTATGGGCTGCCACTATTGGTGGATTTGTCTGGTACATTTCGCAATACGACTATATAGGTTACTCGCAGGATGGAAACGGTTACAACAACGTAAATGTCAACAATGGAGGATCGGTGCAGAATAACAATGGGACAAAAAGTCAAAACGAGACTCAAGAAGAGCGGTAACAAAAAAGGCACGGCGGTTAGAAAAACGAAAAAGAAATAAAATCGAGGATGTCACCCAGGGCATTCTTTTTGATTGGAGCAATTTAATGGCCCAGCAGCTTAAAGTATGCGATTTTACAATGCCGGAAATTGAGCGGTTCCGTGCTCTTTGCAATTTCACATCGGAGGAAATGGAGTTTTTCAACCTTCGGAGCCGGAACAAAAGTATCATAGAGATCACTTTCGCCATGAATATATCCAAATCCAAGGCAGATATTTTGTCTAAAAAAGTAAAATCGAAGATTATAAGAGTTTTATAAAAAGATAGCGGGTTCCAGATGTCCGGTTCCCGCTATCTTTAAGGTTTTGCATGATTTTATTTGCTGTTATCAGCAAAGACCAACAGATACTCTTCAACGTCTTCCAAAGTTCCAAGTTCCCACGGACCAGCCGAACTATTGTCGGTCACATAAAAAGTATCGCCCGATTTATAAAAAGCAAAACTACTATCGCTATAAACCCGAAACGCTTCTTCGCTCAATTCGTGCGAATCTGTAAATTCATATCTTTTCATATTTGCGCCTCCTTTTCTCCCGGTGATGAGCCGAAGTCAATTTGTCTAATCTTTGCGAAACCCCAGGTATTTCATTATTGTATCAGTTTCGTCATTAATTTTTTTATCCGTATATTCATCGGTTCCCCGACATCCGAATTGATCAGCAAGAGCTTTATGTATGTCATGTCTAAGCGTTTCGCCGGAAGTCAGCGCTGCACGTCGCTCCTTAGCGGCTGCTTCTCGCTGCCGTTCCAAGAGCTCCTCCTCTTCTTGCTCAGTCCTGAAAACGTTGTCTAATTCGGACTTGCGCCATGACTCCACCTCTTCGAAACGCATATAATCATGATTGTCAAAATTCTGATCCGCACCATCCTTAAATTCTACCTGCGTAATTTCCTCAATCGGATCATCAAATCCATCGACCATAATATAATAGCCTTTTTCGTCCTTTTTCAAGCAGGACTCAATGGCTTCTTTCAGAGAATCAAATACTCCATACACATCGTCACGCTCCTTGCCAAATGATGCCTCATAACGCCCGATGGCTAAAAATTTTCTCATATTATTATTTCCCTTCTCCCGGCGAAGCGGGTTTCCTCGCGCGGTTGTCCGCATTGGGCTCATCTTCATCGACCAGCCAAAATTTACCGCTTTTTTCAGCAGTTTTCAGAAAGCCTTTTTGTGCTTTCTGTCTGGCTGTGACATCGCTGATGCCGTTTTTACGTGCCCATTCCGATAATAATATTTTGCTCATATTTTACGCCTCTCCTTTCAATCCTTCCAGTTTAAATTTTGCATTTTCAAGCGCTTCTTTGGTGATACATGAAGGGATATAGCCCTCGCCGCCCTCATTTATCACATTGTTATAATTCTTGCGCCAAGCTGCATATTCCGCATTGGTCGGCAGCCATTTTTGCCCTTCTGCTTTTTCGATAAACTTGACCAGTTCTGCTTTTTCGGTTTCGAGCTTCTTCGCTTTTCGCTCTACGATATCCGTAAAGCTATTTTCAAAATCACTCATTGTCTGCGCGATACTATTGTAGATGTCTTCTGGCATTGTTATTATGCAAAACTGGCCATCGCTTCTGTGGCCTGCAACATAGTATCTTTCCCCGTTGGCGGTAACGTCTTCATCGGTCATAGTTATATATCCCGTTGCCGCGTCGCGCAGAACATTCCCACCGCAGTCTATTTCAAATAACCGGGAGCCATTAGCAGAGACCCTGGCGGTGAAAACGATTTTTGATTCGTGGGAAATGGTTCCACCCCAGCCATCGTCAATCACTTCATCGTAGGCAGCGCGGTATTCACATCCGAGAATATACTCGATCTTGCTCCCCCTTTTGGTTGTCCATGTAAATGTTTTGTCCTTTTTCATTTTTTCTTTCTCCTTTATATTTTTTAACACCATGACAATCTGTATTTTTTTATGTCCGTTACCCTGCTGATGTCGATGCAAGTCTCCTTGCATTCGCCGCCAACTATTTCGCACCAGTACAATTCATCTTCTTCCAGTTCAGCGGTGCCATACATGTAGCTGGTGTAGTCCTGCCAGCCCATGGATGATATTCTACTTAGCAGCCAATCAAGCGGATATTCAATATCGTCGAAGTATTCATAATTTTCGGGAAGAACAACGAAGCATTTTTCTCCTTGCAGGCTTGTTGTTTCGTTTCTATCATATACCCTCAATACCGTTCTTTTCATCGCTGTTCCCTCCGTTCTTTATCTTATACCTTATTATACCATCGATGCCGATGGTTTGTCAAGGGGTTTTTACGAATATTTCAAACTTTTTCACATCTGCCCTTGGTTATTTTGTCAAAGCGCTCCGGGTAAGCCTCTTTATACCATTCGAGAAAAGGCCCGTGCAGTTTTTCTTCCCCTGCTTCCCTCGCTGCCTTTGCCTCATCAAACGTGCCGAATGTTCCGAGGGAATACCACTTTCCTTTGAATCCAATTCCCGCACGATACTTCCCGGTCTTTTTATTCAGATACACGCCTCTTGCTCCGGTCGTGTTATTTTTGAACATTTTCTTTGACATGATTCTTGTCGCATTCGTATTATTCTCTAAGCCAAATGTCTCGACCGCCCTCATCGATGCCTTTTCGTTTTTTAAACATCCACAACTAAGCACGCGTCCTTTTTCCAAGCCCTGCCGTGCAATGGCCTTAGTTTTGCCACAGTCACATCTGCATTCCCACTTGTCTCGATATCCCCGCTCCCCCGTGGATGCCTTTTTTAGCACCGTCAGCCTGCCGAAACGTCTCCCTGTCAGGTCTTGATTGTGTACGACTTTTTTCTCGCCAGCTTTGTGTAATGCTTCTTTATGCAAGCAACCGCATGAGCGTGTATCTCCAATCAGCAGACTTCTTTCCCTGACGTTTATGGGTGGTTTTCCACATTCACATTCACATTGCCACATTCTTTTATAGTCTTTCGTTTTTTCATTCACCATCCCAATCACAGTCAATCTTCCGAATTTTTTGCCTGTCAAATCATTTTTGCAGTTTTGGGGGTGCCTGATAATTTCATTCTTCACTTTCATCCCTCGCTGGAATATATTACTGCGTCATCACTAATCATGACCTCACCGCCTACAACTTTTCCGGGCACCGAAAACGGGTATACGGAAAGATCAATAGTGCATTCGCCATCGTCCGTTATGTTATTCCCGGTTCTTCCGTCAACTGCATTCGCGCCGTCAAGAAGCATTTTTTGTTCCTCTGTCCGCAGGCTTCCCCATGTCAATCCTGCGTAATTCTTTGCGACTTCTCGCAAAAGATTGTCCGTATCAAGAAAATCCTCCATGCGGCATCCCAGCACCAGCGCAAGTTTATACAGCTTTTCGCCTGACATTCCCTCGATACGTTTCTGGCCTTGTTCAATATTGCGGATCAGGGAATAGGATACCCCTGCCGCTTTTGCAAGTCCGGACTGGGAGTATCCGGCCCGGATTCTTAACTCTTGTAATTTCATATTACACCTCAACCGTTCCGTGAGTGTAATTATTAGTTACACGATCATGATTTGTAGCGAAATACTTATAACCGATTACGCTGGCACTGTAAGACGTGATTTCGATGTCTTTCATGTTCCTCCCGGTTGCTTTCTTAACAATTCTTTTCATTTCGGTAATTTCTTTTGCTGTTGGTGTTCTCATAGTTTTATTCTCCTTTTATTGTGTGTTTTGTGCTCCTTAACTTAATACTAGTATAACACTATAGTGTTAGAATGTCAAGGGGTTTTTACAAATATTTTAAACTTTTTTGCATTGAGAAAGAAGAAAAAGACGGGATCGCTTTCCCATCTCCCACCTATCGACAATTTTTCCGCAATCTGTTATAATTAGAAAAAAAGAAAAGGAGAATGCGAAGTATGAAGAAATTAGGAACTATTTTTATTTTGGCATTTGTTTTATTATCAACGCCAGTTATGAATGCGTTTGCCGGATGGGAGAACATTGGTTCTGATTCGTATTACCGCAATGCAGACGGCGAATTGCTCACGGGATGGGTGCTTTTTACGATGGGATGGTTTTATTTTTACGATGATGGAAAAATGGCGCATGATACCACTATTGGTGAATATCAAATAGGAAGCAACGGCGTATGGAAAGATCCGAACACACCGCCGCCATTATATTCGGAAATGGGCGTTAAATGGGAAATATGCAATGCTGACGGGCAGGATGCGATAAATAAAGGAAAGGCAAACGGAACCGTGGTCTATTATGGCGGGTATTATTGGAAAGCCCATACTGCCAGTCCAGCAGAAACCGCTTCATCCGTTGGCGCGCCGCCTTATGGGGGAACGTGGTATCGGTGCGGATCGATTGAATTATCCAAACTCTTAAAAGGTCTATCAGATGGAACAATTGTATATTGTGAAGGGGAATATTGGACAAATGTGCATATCACTGGCGAGGATGTTTATGTGTTGGAGGATTTAGCAACAGTCGAATATCAGAAAACATATCAGACATTAACGCCAGAACTATCCCTGTCCCTAAGCAAATAATAGAAAAATAAAGGTATGTTACATATAATAGACCCAAAATTATGATAATACAAGAGCCGGTGATTAAATTCACTGGCTCATTTTTTAAAAAGGTATTGACAAGTACTTATAAAGGTGTATAATAGTACTTATAAAGGAGGTGATAATATGTCGCCAAAGCAGATAGAGAACACCGAAAGAGTGAGTACTTATATCAGAAAGGAGCATTTGGAATCCTTAAAGATTAAGGCAATGGAGAGGGGGTTAAATGTATCAAGCTTGATCAGAATGCTGATCGTAGAGTATTTGAATGAAAAGAAATAGGACACTTGTCGCCTGGTAAGCATAAACAAATGTCCCGATGTGAGATCTCTCTCGTAAATATTATAACACGAGCAGGGATCTCCTGTCAAAGCACAAATTTGAAAGGAGATTTTTTATTATGAACGAGCTACAGATTTTTAACAATCCGGAGTTTGGAGAAGTGAGAACAGTGGAAATTGATAATGAGGCATGGTTTGTCGGCAGGGATATCGCGTTGGCCTTGGGTTACGTAAAGCCTTATGATGCTGTGGTGCGGCATGTGGATTCAGAGGATACCCTGAAACGGGGTATACCTCATCCGCAGAGTATCAGTAAAACAATCGATACAATTCTCATTAATGAATCCGGCATGTATGCCCTTATCATCATGAGTGAATTGCCCAGCGCCAAGAAATTCAAGCGTTGGGTCACCGCCGAAGTACTTCCGGCCATCCGCAAACAAGGAGGCTATAATCTCCCGCAGCTTACACAAGCCGAAATGATGTTGCAAATGGCGCGGAACACGGTAGAACTTGAACGAAAGTTAGAAGCACAGGGGCAACTGCTGGAAATCCAAGATCAGCGCCTTGCCGTCATTGAGCAGACAGCGCAGGAATCAGCGACGAAGCTGGAAACCACATTGAAAGTGTTTGCAAACCCGAGTATTGACCACTGGAGCGCTGATATGAACGGCGCAATCAATGTGATGGTAGCGACATATCATTTAAGCCCGGTCAAGTTTCGGGGAATGATATACAAAGAACTGGAGGAAAGCTCCGGCATCCTGTTGGGCAGCCGCTTAATCCGTCGCAGAAAAGATATGGTGAGGCGAGGAGCTACTAAAACCGAAGCGAAAACATTGACAAAAATGGATGTTATCAGCAAGGATAAACAATTGCGGCAGATTTTTGAGGGAATAGTTAAAAAACATCAAGCCATACATGGCGTGCAGAGATGAAGGGAGATATAAATCATGGCAGAACATAAGGAGTACATCAAGTTAATTATGGAAATATTAGAGAGAACTAATAATGTGACACTGACAAGGTGCGCGTACTACTTTGTGAGAAGCATGTGCGGAGGAGGTAAAAAATTATGACCGAACGCGAAACGTACATTAAATCAATCGTGAATTACTTAGAAAGAATTGGCAGCGATACATTCGTGAGGCGCGTATATGTTCTTGTAAAAAGCGTATACACACAGAAGAGCAGTAAGGTGTCATGAAAAATAAGAGCGAAGCGAAAGGAGACAAAATGACAAGGATGGAAAAATTAGAGATGGAGAATCTGGTATTAAAAAACATTCTGGATTGCATTTCAGAAAGTCTTGACGAATTAAAGAGCGCTGATTACGACAAAGATGGATATATTCTTTTTGCCGGTAGGGTAACAGCACACATTGAAAAGTATCCCGACTGCGCCAAGTTCGCCCTTGATAATGGGTATACCCTGGATTATAGAAATTCTGCCTTTTTTAAGAATCAGCCGGACGGTCTGCCCGTTGTACTGTATCCGGTGAGTGCTGGCAAGAGAAAAACGAAATAGATTCAGACGCAAGAGGCTTCCTTGATATAGGAGGTCTCTTTTTTTATTGCATTTTTCTAACGCTTTTTCCAAACTTTATAAGCATTATTCAAATGCTTTTCTTTCCCCGAAATCCCTTAAAATTACCATATAAGAAATGAACGTGACGGGAGGTTTCAGCGTGATTGACAAATTAGACGAAGCCTTGACAGATTTAACAGAAATGACACTTGATGCAATCAAAGAAGCCAAGGAAAAGAAGCATTTCAGCAAGGATTTTATTGAAGCTGCATGCATCGTTTTGTCAATGAGCTACGGGAGGTTTGGAGATGGTAAGTAACTTGATTCAGCCGCCAGCACCCAAGAATGCAACTGCCGGCAAAAAAGAGAATAGCGACAGCCATTCAGTCACCGCCGGGAACTGCGCCAGGCTTTTTGTAAATGGGATGGGCGATGCGCAGCGGGAACGCTTCAAATTAATGCTGCAAAGCGGTGTTCAGTGCGGCGAGAGTGTTGCCAGAAGCTACGGCGTGCCGCTGGGCGACTTTATGGCGGAGGTACGGAAAATTATATGAGTGAAAAGCAGTTTGTTGACCGGATGATGCGAATCGGATACAAAGAAGCAGAGGCGGAGGATATGTTTGATTTCTATCTATCTATTGATTGCGCGGACAATCTAAATGTTTTTGCATTGATTGGAGAAATATCTATGGGATTACAGGAGGGGCATGAATGAATTATTCTTTTGAAAATGGGACCATAAACAGTTATCCAACCCGCGTTATCGCCGGGAGGGATATCCTGGAATTTCAATCAAATCAGCAGGTCCTGATAGGTCACACACTTGAGTATTGCAACGAACTCGAATCAACGCTAAATGAGGCCATATCAAAGGCAGAGGGGTTCTATAATCGCCTTGTGGAGCTGGGCGACATTATACCGCCGAAGTCAGCAGAAGAGTTGTTGCAGGAGCAGGCAATACAGCAACAGGAAATCAATGCAACCCTTCTGGCAACCATTCAAAAACTATCTGACAAAATAACTAAAATGGAGGAAAAAGATGGACTTAAATTCATTGGTGAGGACAGTAAGCAAAGTGAGCAAAAACGCAGCAGCAAGGATACAGTCAAACCCCGAAAGCAAACAGATGCTTGATCAGGCGATCCAGGGAGCAAAGCAGTTCGGGAGTAGCGAAGAGGGATTGTATAGGGCCATTGATGCCGTTGGTGGTGCACCCATGGTCAACAGGATATCAACTATACTGGATCGCAATCCCGCCGTCAAAATAGCTGTTAATGGCATTTTATCGAGTAACGGCCTAAGTCTTAACAAGATAAAAGATCGATTCCAGGAATCGCAATATAGACAAGCGCCATCTAATTTCAGCACGAACCAGTCTTTTCCCACTCGGCAGGCAGGTGCTCCAGCAAATTCGTATCGCGAGAAGCTTGACAGAATGAAATGAAACAAATGTTTATAGGCTTTTGCCTTTAACATATAAAATCATGAAAGGAGATAAAAAACATGGCAAGTTATAGTATTGAAAATGACTCCATTGGCGGAGGTGGCCTCGGTTGGGGACTCGGCGGCGGTGGTGGTCTGGGATTTCTGATCATTATTTTGTTATTCTTCGCTTGCTTTTCCGGCGGTGGGTTATTTGGCGGCCGTTGCGGCGAAGGACATAATCATGATCGCGACTTCGATGAAGTTCGCAGCCGGTTTACGAACCCATGCTGCTGCGTAAGCAATTGTCAGATTGATAAGGATGTTGTCACGTCCAGGGATGCCGGTATCATCGAGCAGAACAAAATTTACGAAAAGAATCTGGAAAGAAAGCTGCTTGAAAAAGACATGGTTATCCAGGAGCAGAAGAATCAGCTGTTTGTCAGCGGCATGTTCGCAGAGCTTCAGGAGAATCTGAACGCTAAATTCGGCTGTCTGGAAAAGGAGATCGAACGTAAACCAAACGCAGTGCCGCATTTTGTAAAAACGGTCGATTCTTGTGTACAACCACAGATGAATTGCTTTGATCGATTCCGTGAATTTAACGGGCGCGATAGAGGCAGGGATGATGACTGCGGCTGGTGCTAATACCGGAAATTAAATAATTCGTTTTGCCGTCGTAAAGGCTTCACAGGGCGGCATGATGTCGCTCTGTTTTTTTAGGAGGTGAATAAATGCCATTGCTTCAAGTTTTAGGGTTGTTATACGCCGGAACACTAATTGAGAATCCGGAAAAAAGAAAGAAATTTATAGGAATCATAAACGGCGCAAGCGTAAGTATTGAAAAAGCTGTGAATGGATTCATGGGCAAAGGCGGTGTTGCGGATGAGCCGACCGTGGTTTCAGGCGAAGAAACAACCGATTACCGATAACGAGATTGCTATACGCAGCTCTGTGGGCGCCTGGTGGGGATCTCTTTTGACCGCCGCAATTCTAACCGTCGCGGTGAATAATCTGTTGATTAACATGAGAACCCTTGAATTAACAAAAGAAAATCTTGAAAACACAAGGCGTAACGCTTTAAATACTGCCGAAATGATTGAACAACTTAAACAAATAAATCAAAAAATTTAAAGGAGAATAAAAATGAGTGCATGCAAAAATTGCTTTACGAAACTTGTATCAACCGCTATCGCTGTAGTCGGTACAAATTTACAAATCACCGTAACCGGCCCCACGGCCTTGGAACCAAGCACAAAATACTGTCTGGTATTGACATCCCCATTACCGGAAGCCGGAGAAAACCTCCCGGTCACGATATTATTGGCGGGGGGAACCGTCGCCATCCCGCTGCTCAAAACTGTTTGTAGAATCACAACGAGCTGCGGAAAAACAGCCCAATGCACATTTGGCGATCAGGAATTCGGGATTGATCTGCCGGAGCGTGGCCGCACAAGAATCCCGCTGTACTTGAATAACAACATGGCCGATTTCTTCGACCTTCGCGGAGTGGAACATTTGCGCAGATGCCGGGAGGTGTAAACTATGTACACGCAGAAATATATCGAAAAATTAGATATGGCCATTGATGAATTGGTTAGGTCGGAGTCCAAGGGGCTTACCAAGGCGGAACACGATCTGCACGTGTTGTTAGAAAACAGAAAGCATATCGAGAGATGGAAAGAGATGCAGAGCGGCACACATAAAGAGATGATGGACGGCAACCCGCGGACATCTTATTTCTAAGGAGGTAGAAAAATGGTCAATAAAGCCGACTGCATAAGACAGATTCAGAATACCGTGAATTATCTGTATGCATTTGAAGAATTTGAAAATACAGCGTTTGTCAAGGCCTTATCCTTGGGAATTCAGGGTAAGAAACGAGAGGCACGCATGGAAGGTACCAATGATGAAAACATTCGAAAATACCTGCAATCAGAAGCGTTCGATTTGTTCGAGGTTGAGATTTATCCTCAGAAATCAAATGCGTCGTTTCCGAACGTCAATAGTGTCGAAACATTTCTGGCGGAATACCGGAATGGGCTGTGGGATATGTACTGGAAGATCACGGAGAGCGCGAATATGTTTGCGGCCCCGCTCTGTCTTAGGGATTTGGCCTGCCCATTATATGAGCGCGCCAGCTGCATCAAGTGCGCCATTGTGGACCTGAACCGCAAGATCAAGAGATATGCCGATATGAAAGCACAGGGGACTGCCCTGCATGATCTCTACATCTACGAGACAACAGAATACAATAATCACGATGCAGCAGAGAAAAAAGAAGCAAAAATGGGATACAAATATTAAAAAATCCCCGGTGGCAAGCCGGGGTTAATCTTTGTATCTTGCCGGCAATATAATGCGTAGCATGATACGAAAATGATACGTTTTATTTTGGTATATACTGTGAAAATCATTTTTTCGGATACTAAGCATTAAAATATATACCAAAAATATGTAAATTATGTAAAAATATAAAATCATCGATTCCGGCGGAATCATTCAAAAAAGGCTGGAAAGTGATGATTTTACGCCATTTTTTGCATTTAGATTTAGCTCGTGATACTATTTTGATACGATTGTGCCAATGCATCGGCCACGTCCTTGTGCTTGTTTGGATATAGATGCCCGTAGGTGCTGTTAACTATCTCAACAGTATCTCCAATTCTTTCGGCTATCAACAAGGGGGAAAAACCCAGCTCTATAAGAAGGGAAACATGACTATGTCTAATATCATGTACTCGAATTTGCTTGATGCCGGATTGCTGACAACCCATGTTCATTGTTCTTCTTAATTTCGAACGCGAGAACAAAAATAACCTTTCTCTGGACTGAACGTCATAAATATGGCTCATGTAATCTTCGATTAGATCGATCAAAAAAGGCGGCAACGTAACAACACGATTGCTGTTATCTGTTTTTGGCGGCGTAATTATGTCTTTGCCATCGTCTCGATAGTGAGTCTTCGACACGGTTAAGGTTTTGTTTTTCAAATCAATATCTTTGCTTGGATTAATAGCCATCATCTCGCCAAAACGCAAACCTGTGTAAAAAAGTATCTGAAAGGCCAGCCTGGTTTCCGGCTTTTTAATATATTCGAGAAAAGTTATAAATTCTGATTGTGTCCAAAATTCCATGCGCCCTGCCTTTGATTTGCCTATAGTTTTTACCGGCGCACATGGATCAGTGTTCATTTTATAGTACCTCTTTGCAAAATTAAAAATAGCATTAAGGTCTTTGTTTATCAGCCTCTGGTATGTTGGACTAAATTCCTTTGTCATTATAATCCCCTGCCATTTTCGGATATCAGCGGGCGTTATTTCGTTTGCACGTTTTTCCTCAAAGTAAGGCAGTATATGATTCTTGATACGGCTTTCCTTGCCCTTAACCGTAGATGCTTTGATATGTAAGGCGATATCTTCCCTGTAGAGTGCGCAGAGGGCACGAAAGGTCATATCAGGGCTTCCTTGCTGCCGTTCCAGAAAATCCCGCTCCCAAGCGGCAGCCTCTTTCTTTGTGGAAAAACCGCGCTTCATTTTCTGATCAGACTTTCCCGTCCAATCGGTGTATGAGAATTTGCAGTACCACGTTTTTCTGGCTTCATCTTTGTATGCTGGCATTGTTTTGATTACCTCCTTTTCTATTTGTCGAATAAATCAAAAAAAAGTCGAACTTATGTTCTTATTTTTATTGACACGGCGTTATATCAAAGCTATAATATACACATCAGCAAATTTGTAAGGAATATCTGATTTGCCGGCAATGAAAGGGGTGTATCAATGTGGAAAGTCTCAAAAATGAACTACATGGATTAATCGACAAAATACATAGCGCAAAATTCCTGAAAAGTCTCATTAGTTTAATAAGGAGTGTTTTAGAGAGCGAGGATTAGTCTTCGCTCTCTTTTTCTACCCTTTCTACTCTGTCGATACAAGCCTTGAATTCCTCATAGATACTTTCCCATTGTTCGTCCGGAAGTGTTTCTACTATCTTTAGAAGCATTGTAGCCATATTCTTCTTAATGGGACTTCCCACTTCCATTATCTTCCCGAAGCGTCCATATGTTTCTTCTTCTATGGAAAGATCTTTTTTCATATTGCCCTTGCCGGTCCGCAACCAAACTTCGCTTATACTTAATTTTTCGCATATTTTCGAAATGTGTATGTCCTTGGGGCTCCTTGTTCCCAACTCCCACATTGCTACCGTGGACGAACCGACCAATATTTCCTTGCTAAATTCCGCCTGGCTCATATTGAGGCTTTCCCTTACTTTTTTTATACGTTCTTTCAAATCAACACCTCCTTATAAATATAATATATCATATTTTCGCTCACTAAGCAAGTAAAAAATTAAAAAAAGTGTTGACATCTCACTCACGCAGTGGTAATATATACTTACAAAGCAAGTAGAAAGTGAGGTGAGACACATAATATTGAAAATCAAAGATGTTGAGAGAAAGGAGATTATGAACGAGTTAATTAGAATCAATTATGAAACAGAACAGCCGACAGTATCGGCAAGGGATTTACACGAAGCATTAGAAATTAATACACCATACACAATGTGGTTTGAGCGAATGACAGGTTATGGTTTTGAAGAAGGAAAAGACTTTCTCACAAAAATGTTAGAAAGTACTGGCGGTCGTCCAATGACCGATAATGACATATCAGTCAATATGGCAAAAGAAATTTGCATGATTCAGCGTTCCGAAAAAGGCAAACAATACCGCCAGTATTTTCTTGACTTGGAAGATGCTTGGAATACTCCCGAGCAGGTCATGGCCAGAGCATTAAAGATGGCCGAGCAATCCATGGCTAGCCTGAAAGACCGCTGTCGGTTCTTGGGTGGGCAGGTAGTGGAGCAACAAAAAGTGATCGAGGAGTTGCAACCAAAAGCATCGTATTATGATTTGATTCTCCAGTGCAAGGATTTGATTGCGACAACGATTATCGCCAAGGATTATGGGATGTCAGCAATAGCATTCAATAAAATGCTTCACGAAATGGGAATTCAGTATCAACAGAGCGGAACTTGGGTTCTATATGCAAAATACCAGGGACAAGGGTATTTGAAGCCAAAGACTCATAATTACGCCGATACCGCAGGCATTCAACATTCAAGAGAGCATTCCTATTGGACGCAGAAGGGCAGATTGTTTCTTTACGATTTATTGAAACAAGAATGTATATTGCCCTTGATGGAAAGGAAGATTGCTTGAAAATAAAAAAAGAAAGCGAGGTGAGTAAGTGAAAAAGTCCAAAAAATTGAAAGAGCGTCTTGATCAGATTGAAGAAATCTTGAACGGAACGGATGAATTGTCCCCTAAGGAGAAACAGATGTTGTTTACGACAATATCTACTATATTTAATCTGCATACCATTGCAAGTGATGAAAAAGTTGGATAAGAAAAGGAGAAAAACTATGAAAGCAACAATCAAGGCAACACCCAAAGAAATTGCCGCCCTCATAATTGAATTACAAGGGCGGCAGGCAGCCCCGGCTTATGAGACATTTGCGCCGGAGTTAAAGCTTTCGCTTAATCCGAAAGCCACTCGTGATACTGCCGAAGAATCTTAAACGTCATTTCAATATTGGAATTCAATACAAATGACAAGAATTCTTCAACGGTTTCATCTGTGAGGGGTAGCCGGATTTGAAGCATCCGTGCATTTAATTCCCTCGACCATTCATCCTGATGTTCTTGGGTGATTGACTGACAGAAATCGTCAAATGATTTCATTGTGATTTTTTCCCTTCTTTTGTACTCGGCATGCCAGTGCCTGTACTTAGATTATAGAAGGACTTGGAGAAAATAGCAACAATTGTCAAAAAGGAGGTTACGATATGCAATCGCCAATCATGCGGGCGACAGAGGTCGCGGAACTAATGAACGTATCACCGAATACGGCTTACAAGATTATTAAGCAGTTTAATGAAGAATTGAAGGCGAAAGGGTTTTACATTGTGGCCGGACGGATATCACGGAAGTACTTTTATGAGCGCACCGGTTTGGAGTTGCCGGATGCCGGAGGCAAAGGCAATGATTAGCAATGCGCCGATTCGCGGCGCTAGGAGTGGCAAAGGAAGTGCGAGGCTCAGCATAGCATGGCAAAGGATTGGCAAGGCCAGGATGAGCGCGGCAAGGGAATTGCAGGGCATGGAGCGGCGGAGGAATGGCACTTCAATGCAATGGAATTGAGCAGCGGAGAGTTGCAGTGATTGGCAAGGGAATGGCAACGCAATGAGATGCGATGGCAAAGCTGCGCGACACAACGCTTAGCAATGGCAGAGCAAGGCGCTACGGGGCATTGATTAGCGAAGGCAAGGCGAAGGGTGGTATTGCAAAGGAAACGCAGCGCGTTGCAAAGGCACGGCACAGGATTCAAAAGCTAAAACATCAAAAAGAAGAGGAGAGCAGAAATGAAGGAATTGAAAGTAAGAGTAACATTTACGGAGGAAATTTTGGGAACAGCAAGCAGTGACCCAGAGATTCACAGCACATTCATTGCATCTAACGCACCTGACGCACCAACACGGGCCGAAGAAGTCGCGGCAATCGGAGTTGATGAAGTGATTGAAAAATCAATGACCATCTTCCCGCGCAACAAAGAAGGGCATCCCATTATGTGGGATTATCAGGTGAAGGGATTTTTCAAGGATGCATGCGGCTGTTTGCGAAAAGTGCCAAATTCGGCATCATCAAAAATCAAGGCTTATAAAAAGGAAATTGATGGATTGATTTTCGTAAAAGAGCGGATGATACCAATCGTTTTTACCGGAGAGATCGGAAACTGCCAGCGTCCGCTAAGAGGGCAGACAGCGCAGGGCGAACGAATTGCCCTAGCAAACAGCGAAACTATTCCGGCGGGTGCCTACATCGATTTTACGATCTCGTGCCTGTGTGATGCGCATGTTAATGCCGTGAGGGAATGGCTTGATTACGGAGAACTGAGGGGCATGGGACAGTGGCGGAACAGCGGGAAAGGCCGCTATTTGTGGGACGAGATGGATGATTTGGGCAATGTGATTGGAGGAAACCGTGACTTTGGAGCAAGAAAATAAGAAAATCGATTCGGAGTACTGTTACATCGTCAATGACGGCGCACTCAATCCCTTCGTGGTGAGGACTAATCCCGCCCGTGTGCGGCCGGAGAGGGAGCCGGAAGTAATCAGCGAATAAAGAATAGGAGAGAAGACAATGAAGCTTAATCAGATTATCAAAACATGCAATGTCACAGTATTCGGATTTCCAGCATTCAAGGAACTCGAAAACATGGGAAACGAAATCGGAAATCAAGATGCTGTATCCACGGTTATATCCACGTTACCAGCGGCAGTCATGCTACATATCTATGATATTGGCGAATATTTTGCTCCTATCATACCGCGCGGTACAATCTTCGGGAACACAAGTGAGATTATCGAAGCTGACCTGGATGTTAATCACGTATCTGTATTTACGGCCCCCGGCCTTGACACATATGGCCCGGACGAATTATTGATAGTAACGCAGCACAAGGCCACTATAGATATTTTGTCTGGCATGCACCCAGGAGCACCTGTTATAACGGCATCCGTATCCGCTGATGACATTAGGGACAAGGTGGTTATCGGAGTGTTGCCGCCGCACTTGATTCAGTTTTGCAAAGCCTTTTCAGCCGCCACAATCAAGGATTATAACGTGGCTGTGGATGGGGATATATCTGCGGATGACTTGGGGGATAGGCTGGAGGTAATGTCGCCCATTACCGTCAAGATAAACCGAGAAGGGAGATCAATGATATGGAATGGGGAGAAGTTACAGAAAAGATTGCGCGGTTAGAAAAAGAGAATCACGAGTTGAAAAAGGAAGCTCAGAAATATCGAGAAAAAAGCTACTCCTTAAGCACTACGGTTCACGAATTGGGCCGCCAGAATGACAAGCTACTGGCAATCATTGAACACTTAGCTAAAGGCGTAGGAAGGTAAAAACAGTAAAGGAGGCAGAAATATGAAATTGAGAGAATTAGCCGGAGTGTTGACTTGTACAAAGACACTTAAATTAAATTTTTACGACGGAAACGAGACAGGCGAACCGGTTGAAGTAAAGACGGGAGATAGCGATGCGGACTGTGTGAAACTATGTGAGACATATGGCGGTTATCGCGTGTTTGTAATACATGAAGTGTCTATGGGAAGCGTGCACATAACATTAGAGACGCTTAACTACGGCAAAAGCAAAACCCCAGCTGCGGAGTCAGCCGGGGAATCGAGTAACTGAAAATTATTATACACCCTTTATTATAGGGAGAAAGAAAGAGGTTGTCAAGATGGTAGCAAAAAAAGATGTGGTTATGTTTGTAGAGAAAAAGCATTCGGCGGCACTCAAGGCCGTCAAAGAGGAATACATGAGTGCGGTAAAAGCAGAAGAAGGCCGCATTGCATCAGAAAGCGGCGTTGTTGCTTGTGCACACAGGATTGAGAGGGCATTGTGTAAAGTACATCAAGAACATGCTGTGTTTGCAGATCGGGTTGGAGAATCTGCGGAAATGTCCTATTCGAATGATTATCGGACGCTGGGTGCGCAATTGAATAGGCTTGGAAGCGTGGAGGAGGGTACCATCAAATGTATTAATTTCGAGAATGGGGTTCTGACAAAACTGGAAAAGATGCACAACGAGGTAACGAGGGGCGTCAACGCTAACTATGCGGCGGTGCTCGAAGAGGTCAAAAACAAGACGAACGCCAAAAGAGCTATCGCCTATTTGAAAGAAATTGGTTTCGATGTTTCGGAGCTGGAGCAGATGGAGCACACGGAGATCGCAACCAAGCTTGATACCCGGTATCTGTTTGTGGGAGGAAACAAGGATGCGTGATGATGATGTAATCAGAATACCGGCCAGAAAAAAGGAGCCGGTACAGGGACAGCAGGTGATCCGCGTGTCAGAAGAGGCATACAACGCGCTGGTGGACATCTACAATGAATCAACGCTGCCGATGAAGGAATTGGCGTCTATATTAATTTTGAACGCGTCCAAGCGCGTGGTTTTCGATAAGGAGGGATGAAATGAATATAAAACTGAAAGAAATACGTATTGAAAACTTCAAAGGCATCAGGGAACTGACCGTGAATTTTCAGGACAGGACATATATTTTCGGTCAAAACGCCACGGGTAAAACGACCATCATGGACGGTTTTATGTGGCTGTTATTCGGCAAAGACAGTCTGGGTAGGGCAGATTTTAGTATCCGGCCAAACGACACGGACGGCAAAGTCATCAATAATGTTGTTATCAAGGTTACAGCCGCCTTGGATATTGATGGATGGGAACTTATCCTAACCAAGACCCAAGAACAAAATTGGGTAAAGAAGCGCGGGAGTGATGTGACAGAGCTTCAGGGCAATATTAACAGCTATGAAGTCAACGAAATTCCCAAATCCGAGAAGGATTACAAGGCGTACATAAGCGAGTTGATTAATGAGGAGCTTTTCAAGCTAATAACCAGTCCACGGGCGTTCACCTCCTTGAAATGGAAAGATCAACGAGATATTCTGCTGAAACTGGTTTCGAATGTGACCGATCTGGATGTGGCTGAAACCGACGAAAAGTTTGCCGCGCTGGCGCCGATGTTAAAAGATGCGTCCGTAGATGACTTGACCGCCAAAACAAAAAAGGCGCTGAAAGAACTGAACAAGAAACAGGCAGAACTGCCGGCACGAATCGACGAAGCCAACAAGGGCCTGGTGGATGCCGACTTTGCGGCATGCGAAGCCCAAAAAACAGATTTGGAAAGCCAGATCAAGGAGTTGGAGAGTCAGGAGGCTGACGCGTCTAAGGTCGGCGAGGCCATGGAAAACCTACAGCGGGACATTGTCCGCAAGCAGTCCGAAATAGGGGAACTCCAGCGGCGGGAAAATGAAACGTTGATCAATCAGCGCCGGGAAATCCAAAAGCGGATAGACGGCGCAGAGGCGGTATTTACGCGGGCTTTTAGATTTCAAACCGAGATCGAGAACGATATACAGCACAAGAGCGAACTCATTGAGGGATACAGGACGCTTAAGGAGTCATTGCTCAAAAAGTACAAAGAAACAGCGGCTATTGACATGGACATCAATGATTGTAACTGTCCCATGTGCGGCCAAGTCCTTCCTGCCGATCAGCAAGAAGAAAAGGTTGCGGAATTCCGCGAAAGCAAACAGAAATCTATCGACGATACTGTGAGTACTGGCAAGAAGGTTGCTGCCGACATCCTCACACTGGAATCGGACATCAAAGAGTTACAAGGGCAGCTGGAAGAATGCAAGGCTGACAAGATCAAACAGAATGCCCTGAAAACGGCAGCCATGAAAGAGCTTGGAGCCTTGCCGCAGGAGGTGGATTTGACCACGAATGGCGAGTATCTGGTCTTGTGGGAAGAGGTTATGCAGCTACAGGCGAGAGCCAAGGACATGGAAAGCGGTTCGGGCTATCTTGATCAGATCAGACGGCAAAAAGCTGGCTTAGTGGCAGAACTGGATAGCGTCAAGACCATTCTTGCCGGAAAAGACAATAATCAGCGGGTTAAGGATCGCATTGCAGAGCTACAACAAGAACAGCGATCTGTAGCGCAGAAAATTGCCAATCAGGAAAAGGGATTGTTTCTTTTGGAGGAATTCACAAGGGCCAAAATGGATATGTTATCATCCCGGATCAATGAAAAATTCAAGCTGGTTAACTTCCGGTTGTTTGAAGATCAGCTGAATGGCGGGTGCAAGGAAACCTGTGAGTGCACGATTTACGGTGTGCCTTTTGAATCTTTGAGTTTTGCATTTAAAACAGTCGCCGGACTGGACATTATAATCGCCTTGCAAGACATTTATGGCACGACTGCCCCGATCTTTGTTGACAACGCGGAGTCTATTAATGGCTTTAATATCCCGGATGTGGCTGGTCAGTTAATTTTATTAATAGTGTCCGAAGACGAAAAATTGAAAGTTGAGGTATAGGAAGATGGCAAATGAGATACAGGAAGTCAAGATGGGAATCACCCAAGCTGGTATCGACTACGTGGTCGGGGAGCTGGACAAAAAGAAGGAAAAAGGACTTAAGTTTCCAGTCAACTACAGCATTACAAATGCAATGCAGTCCGCATTTTTGATGTTGCGGGAAGCGGAAAACAAAGAGGGGAAGCCGTTATTGTCTGTCTGTACCCAAGATTCCGTTGTCCAATCACTGATGCAGATGGCAACGCAAGGACTTAACCCGGTGAAAAAACAATGCTATTTCGTTGCTTACGGGAAAAAGTGTTCATTGGTTCCGTCCTATTTTGGGACGCTGGCCATCCTTAAAAGGGTTGTTAATGTAGTTGGAGAGCCAGTAGCGAACATTATCTATAAGGGTGATATTTTCGAATATTCCTTTGATCTAGACACAGGCGAAACCGTTATTACGAAGCACGAGCAGAAGTTAGATAATATGGATAATGCCAATATTGGGGGTGCATATGCCATCGTTAGGACTGAAAATCAGAAGATTATTGAAATCATGAATATTAATCAACTGAAAAAGGCATGGGCGCAGGGAAGATCATGGCAAGCAGCAGAAAAGGGTGGCTATGACTCCAAAACACATACTAATTTCACGGAAGAAATGGCGAAAAAAACGGTGCTGAACCGGGCCTGTAAAAAACTGATCAATTCCACTGACGACAGTTCATTGATGGGACATGAGTTCCTGGAGGCATACAACGACACAGAATCCAACGACACCTTGGATGTCGTAGCCGAACAAGTGGCGGTTACGATTGAGGAAAACGCAAACAGCGTTGATTTTGTCGAGGACGATCAGGCACCGGCAGCGGATGCGACACCAACGACACCGGCAGCACCGGAGCCAGCCGAAGAAGTGACCGAGGAAAAAGACCCATTTTAAGGAGAGCGCATGAAAGTAACATGTTTAGGGAGCGGATCGGCGGGTAACTGCTATCTGCTCCACAACGAAACAGAGTGTTTGGTCATAGAGGCCGGAATATCGTTTAAAGAAGTAAAAAAGGCGTTGAACTTTGATGTCGACAAGATTCACGGCGTGATAGTGACCCACGAACACGGAGATCATGCCGCGTATATCAATCAATATTTGCAAGCAGGTATACCGGTTTTGAGACCGTGGCATGAGTCCGGCATAGATGCCTTGTCATATCCACTTACGGCTGGGTTCTTGCCGTTTACGGTCAAAGTTTTTGATCAAGTGCATGACGTTCCCTGTTATGGCTTTCTGATTTCCCACAGGGAAATGGGGCGGCTGCTTTTTGCAACTGATACCGAGTACGTAAAGTATCGGTTCAAAAGCTTGAACCACATCATGATTGAATGTAACTACAGCGTCCGTCTACTACGGAGTGCCTACCATGAGGGTTTGCGGGATCGTGTCCGAATGACTCACATGGAGTTAGAGACATGTAAAGACTTCATCCGAGCCAATCAGAGCAATGACTTGAAATCGGTCTGTTTGATGCACTTGTCCAACCAGACAAGCGACGAAGAGGGATTCCGGCGAGAGATAGAGGACTTGGTGACGTGTCCGGTCTACGTGGCGGATAAGGGTTTAGAATATGAATTACAAGGAGGGAACAAATGAATAAAGTAATTTTAATCGGGCGCTTAACCGATGACCCGGACGTGCGTTATTCAGATTCGGGTACCACGGTAGCCAAATTCAGCGTGGCAGTTGACCGTAGGTATAAAAAAGATGGGGAGCAGAGCGCAGACTTTCCCCGCATAGTAGCATTTGGAAAGACGGCTGAATTTATCGAAAAATATTTCAGAAAGGGAAACCGGATTGTGCTTGAGGGAAGATTGCAAACCAGCTCTTACACGAACAAGGATGGGCAGAAGGTCTACACCACTGATGTGATTGTTGACCAGGTGGAATTTGGTGAAAGCAAAGCCCCTTCTGCCAATAACGGAGGCGATTATCAGCCAACCAGCCGACCGGTTCCAGCAACCGTGATCAACGACGGATTCATGAACATTCCGGACGGCGTAGAAGACGAAAGTTTACCATTTAATTAAACAGGAGGTCAGCAGATGGTAATACAAATTGATTCACGCGAAAAGGCTCGTGCAATCCGCAAGATTGTGGAGACTTTTGATAAGCAGGGAGTACAGCACTTTATAAGCAAGCTTCACGTTGGTGATTACATGAATTTTGATAACCCGCGGCTGATCATTGACCGCAAACAAAATCTGACGGAACTGACAAGCAACGTCTGCCAGGGCCACAGGCGGTTCACGGACGAACTGCGGAGGGCGCAAGAAATCGGTGTAAAGGTGATTGTTTTGGTCGAGCATAGCAATCAGATCAAGAGCATTGACGATGTGCACAAATGGACTAATCCCCGCCTAAAATCATCCCCTAAAGCCGTCACCGGCGAGAAGCTGGAAAAGATACTGAAAACCATGGAACGGAAGTATAACACGGAATTTCTGTTTTGTGACAAGCTACACACAGGAACGCGGATAATTGAACTCTTAGAAGGGCGTGAGGCAACTTGACCAGCCGAAAAATGGAAGCAATCAAAAAGGCAGAGTCAAAGCAAAAGCATGCCTTAATCGAGGCAGAGAACAGGTCTTTTATGGCCTGGCGCAAAACGCGACTCTTTCAAGTGTGTAGATTGTTGCGGCTCTTGGATCAGTTGATTCCGTTGTATCCTCCTTTTTCGGACGAACAATGTGTAGCTGTTGAAATGATGATTCAAAATGAACAAAAATACCAAGTCCTTGCAAGCGGGACAAGGGAGGAGCAGGAGGAAATGAGACGACAGGATGAATGAGCCGTGGAAAGAATTTACAAAAGACGAATTTAATACGGAAGCGCCCTATGCCCTCTTATTCAGCCACAAGGACGATGGTTTTGCCCACATGCAGTTATTTAATACGTTATCGGCCAATGCCGAACGGGTGGGATTTAAACGCTTTAGCATGATGGTTAAGGCTTACTTTGCCCAGCATGAGGACCGTAAAGGGGGAATAAGTAGCGTTGTCAACAACCTGACCAACTTTCGGGATCAGTCAATTGAGCTTTTTACCGGCGATTGGATGGCCGACGATCATGGCATTGTCCGGCGAAACGATAACCAAGGCATGGACGTGGCCTGTATCCATCCGATCCTGCCGGTGCAGCGGCTGGTCAATATCGACGATGGAACCGTGCGCTTGAAACTGATGTTTCGCCGGGATTTCAGGGATTGGAAAGAAGTAGTGGCCGACAAGAGTATGTTATTCAGTGCAAGGGAGATAAAAAAATTGGCTGACAGGGATGTGTCGGTTTCCGACAAGAACGCATCATATTTGGTGGAATACCTCCAGGATATTGACGATCTGAACCACAACACAATTCCCGAGGTGCAGTCAGTAAGTCACCTTGGGTGGACATCCAACGGGATGTTTAGCCCTTACATGAAAAACTTGGAATTTGATGGGCTGGACAATTTCCGCAGTATTTTTCAGGCCGTTCGAACGCATGGAACGTTTGAGGAATGGCTTGAGATCGCGAGAGAAGTGCGAAAGACTAACACACCGGCCCGGATTGCTCTGGCTTCGAGTTTTGCGTCGGTGATTCTTAAGACGATTGGAAAACTGAATTTTATGGTCCATTTCTGGGGTGGATCGGGAACCGGTAAAACAGTTGCCCAGCTGCTTGCCGTATCCGTGTGGGCAGACCCCGGCGACGGCGCGGGCTATATGCAGACGTTCAATGGGACCCTTGTGGGGCTGGAACAACAGGCGAGTTTTGTCAACAACCTACCGCTGGTCCTGGATGAATTCCAGCTGGTAAAAGACAAGAAATCTTTTGAGCAAGCCGTCTATATGCTGTGCGAGGGAGTGGGCAAGACAAGGGGAGCTAAGACCGGTGGACTGCAAAAGACACCTGTATGGAAGAATTGTATTATCACGTCCGGAGAAAGCCCGATCACCCATGCGGCATCCGGTGCCGGAGCTATGAACCGAATTATAGAGATTGAATGCCGGGATAACCTGTTTGCGGACGCACCGACGCTATTGGATGGTATCCGGCACAATTACGGACATGCCGGAAAGCTGTTTATGGGCTTCATGACCGCAGAGGCGGCGAGAGAAAAGGCGGTAGGACTGTACAAGAGCTATTATCAGGCTCTTGGTACGGCCAGCACGGAAAAACAGACCATGGCGGCGGCTGCCATCCTTACAGCGGACGCTCTGGCCACGGAATGGCTGTTTTGCGACGGTAGAGGGCTCACAGTAGAGGATATTGAAAAATACCTGCACAGCAAGGATAACGTGGACGCTGGGCTTCGAGGGTACGAGTACATACAAGAGTACTACGTGAGCAACTCAGCCAAATTTGAGGCTGATTTTGATCCCTGTTTCGGTACTGTCATGGGTGACGAATTGCGGTTCATCAAGCGCAATTTTGAGCAAGTATGCGAAGAGGGCGGGTATAATCCCAAAGCGCTTCTGTCATGGCTTGATCAGGCGGGCAGATTAGACAAGGGAAAAGACAGTCTGTATAAGTCGACTAAGATTAACGGGACTGCTACTCGCTGCGCTTGTATTAACATGGCGGAGTCCCTACAAATAGAGTTTGATCCGGTCGGAAACACGGATTTGCCGTTTAAATAGGCATCCGTTACAGGAAAAACGCAAAAAGTTACGGGATTTTTAGCAGTTCTGTAACCGAAGAATGTAGCATTTATGCGGGTTTGAGGGGCATGGTTACAGGGTTACAGAAGTTACAGACTTTTTATAAGCTTATAGGGAGGCACACTGAGAGAGAAAAAAAACAGGTTTTACACATACCCCGCGCACGTGAGGAAAAAACGTTGTAACCCTGTAACCCTGTAACCGCACCCTCTAAAGCCAGTAAAATCAAGGGTTTTACGGTTACAGACAGTTGTAACCCTTTGTAACGGAAAGGAGGCAGCATGACGGATAAAGAGGCTCAAAACAGTTTCAATGATGTCTGGTTGAATTTATGGAACAAGTACAAAGACCTTTCGTCAAAAGATGATTACGCTAAAATATGGGAAGCACTCCACGAGGAATCTACCAACATGAAAAAGAAGTATCCACTGATGGAAGAAGCGATCAGTCGGATGACATCCGAAATTATTGAGCGGGCCAGAGGTCGGGGAAGGATTTCCGGCGATTACCACCGGCCGCCGACTTAGATAATTATTTACAGGAGGATAAATAATGGGACATCCGGAGCAAAGAGTACTAGACCTTGTGCCGCAGATGACAGAGCTTTTTAAACAAGGCGAAGATATATATACCATAGCCCGTCATCTGGGCGTAAGGTACGAGACAGTGGCGCGCTACCTGGAAAGATGTGAATTAATCGCAGAACAGCGCAAGAATAGCCGGAGACAACGGGAGGAGCGGATGGAGAACGAAGCCATAACCAAAGCTGACATAGCGAGGTTACGCTCCTGCATCCGCATAGGTGACACGGTTCCGGTGGTGATGGAAGTGGCCGACCGCGAGAGCGCCAACCTCGCACCAATTGAGGTTCGCAAAGATATGTATGTCACGAAGATTTTAGACGGCGGCAGGGGTGTTTTGGTTAGCGAGGACATGGGTGAACGGTCCGTGAGGATGGTAACGTATGTGGATATTTTACAAGAATTAGAGGGGGTAAGACGTGAAAAACATATTATTTAGGGCGAAGCGAAAAGATACGGGCGAAATGGTGCAGGGTTCCGTGGTTAAATACGGGCCGGGTGAAGGGAAATACTATATTGTTCCTTCATACGCGTCTGCCCTGTATGGGTTTGAGGTGGAACCGGAAACTATACGCCATTTCAACGAATCACATGATAGGGGATGGATACCAGTTGGGGAGCGGCTGCCGGAAAATGAAAAAGAGGTTGAGGTTAGCATCGAACGCCGCCTGGAGAATGGCACGCGGAGACTTACGTGTAGAGCCATTTACGAAGACGGGACTATCTGGTCGGAAAGCAGCCGTTTCAACTGGAACGACTTTGACGGCCTTGACAGTGATCTTGAGTACAGCAAGGAGCTTGACGACTGGAAGGTACCGCAAGGATGGTTTGAGGCTGCTACTTACGCGGAGGAATTTGCGGCTATAGGTGATTTTGTTGTAGCATGGCGGCCACTGCCGGAACCGTATGTGGTAGAAAACAACCAGCAAAAGAAATGCCCGTTTTTGGGATTTGACGGGCATGCGATATGTTTTAGCGAAGGTGAATGCCTACAGGAATATTTGGCTGGCTGCCCGGTATATGTTCCGACCGATTGATCAGAAAAGGAGGTACAAAAATGAGACAATATTGCCGGTACTGTTCCTTCTGTGTCACCGGGAACGGTATCTATTGCAGCGAAAAGAAAAAGACAATGAGCGAGGCAAGCGCAAAGTCAGTTAATCACTGTAAGTCATTCGATCTCAATCCGATGGACGCATTTGATCTGGACAAGGTGTATAAGCCGCGGGAAGTGAAGCAGCGGCAGTGCGACGGACAAATTGAAATGTTCGGGTGAATTAATTTTTGGCGGAGGAAAACTATAATGTCTAAAGCATGCGAAAACTGCGGTGAATGTCAATGTCTGTCCTGCCTACTAAGAGATAGCAATATATATAATGAGGCACTTGCTTGCAATAGATGTAGCTACTGTGAGGATAATCCGGTGCATGGTTGTACAGATTTTGTTTATGAAAATTAAAGTTAGATTGATCAGAAAGGCGGTGAGGATATCAAGATAGGATTGATAGACGTGGACGGCCATAATTTTCCTAATTTGCCCTTAATGAAGCTATCAGCATGGCATAAGCAGCAAGGGGACAGGGTTGAGTGGTACGATCCGATGTTTTCTAATCATTGTGACCGGGTGTATATGAGCAAGGTGTTTTCTTTCTCACCGGACTATGACGATTGTATTGATGCCAATGAGGTCATCCGGTGTGGTAGTGGTTATTGTATTGACCTGGTTGACGGCAAAGAGGTTTACCGGTCAGACCGTGATACTTCGCTGCCGGAAGAGATTGAACACATCTATCCGGATTACAGCATATACCCGGACTTGACCAAGGACACGGCGTTCGGATTCCTAACCCGCGGATGCCCAAGGGGGTGCAGCTTCTGCCACGTTGCCGCCAAAGAGGGCCGGTGCAGTATCAAGGTTGCTGATCTACGGGCGTTCTGGGACGGACAGGGGCATGTAACACTATGCGACCCTAACATATTAGCTTGTCGGGATAGGGACGACCTATTAAGGCAGCTGGTGGAGTCAAGGGCGATTATAGATTTCACCCAAGGCATTGATGTCAGACTTGCAACACCGGAGCGCATAGAAATGCTTAACCGGATGCGAATCAAGAGGATACATATGGCTTGGGACCATCCCGATCAGGACTTGACAGAGGATTTCAAACGGTTTTCGGAGTGTTACAACCGGAAGTCGGAAAGCGGCAAAGTGGTCTACGTGCTGACAAATTATAACAGCACGATAGAGCAAGACCTGCACCGGATATATACCTTGCGTGATCTCAAATATGATCCCTACGTGATGTTATACGACAAGGAGCATGCTGATCAGCAGCACAGGGACCTACAGCGATGGGTTAACAATCGAATCATCTGGCGAAAGTGCCGGAGATTTGAGGATTATGAAAAAGTATAAGTACAAAACAGAGAGGCGGTGAGAATCAAGCATGGCAAAGACAAACATAATAGTGCCAGAGGGGCTACATAGCGACTATACAAGTATAATTGTAAGTTACTCAAACGGTATTGATAGTGCCGGGGCGCTATATTGGGCATTGCAGAATTTTGACAGAAAAAAGATATTTCTGTTATATTGTGACACCGGATTTGAGTACCCGGAGAACATCCAAATGTTTTACCGGACAGCGGCTTTCATGCGGGTTAAGCCTGTTTTGCTGGAACATCCAAAAGGATTCTTGGGATTGCTGTTAGAAGAACGGCTCATGTGGCCGGACATGAAAAACCGGTGGTGTACAGCATATTTAAAAACCGGTATCACCGATAAGTGGATTCGGGCAAATAGGCATATCCTTGGTAAAAAATGTCTATTCGTTTCAGGAGAGCGCCGGGACGAAAGCAAAAGCCGGGCGAAGCTGCCGGAGATTGAGTATCACAGCACAACGCTGAAAACAAAACGGGTAGCAGATTTTACCTGCCACTGGTACCGCCCTTGCTTGGATTATGAAAAAGGAAAGATGTTTGAGCAGGGAAGAGAGTTAAAGCTTGAACCACATTTTTGCTATGAATATCTTGGTAGATGCAGTTGCATGGGATGTATGTTCATGTCAGATGTCCATGCTATTGAAAATATAAAAAGATATCCCGAGCAAATGAAGAAGTTTGTGGATGCAGAAATAAAGTTATCCCACACATGGAAATCCAAAAAAGGATTGAAAGAAATATGGGACCAGTGCCACGATATTGACGATGTAGACAAATAAAGAAAAGGGGAAAAGGGGTTTGCTGGCCAGCATGAAAGAACGTTCTTTACTCCTGACGAAAAATGAATAATGCGATATATACAGTACATACCGGGAACAACGCCGGTTTGCTATCCCAGGTGGTTGATCTCTATTTCAAGGCCGGGGATACAGTGGCAGACGTCACATACGGCAAAGGGGCATTTTGGAGGGAAGTTGACCAGGGCAAATATACAATTGTTGGGACTGACATAAAAACAGGAACCGATTTCCGGTGTCTGCCTTACGAAAATGAGCTATTTGATCACGGGGTTTTAGACCCGCCATATGCCAGGACCGAGCTGGGGGACATGGTTAAATGTTATAACACATCGAAGAGTAGCAGCCACGCCGGGATAATGGATTTGTACAGAGGCGGCTTGAAAGAGCTTTACAGGGTTATCAAGCCGGGCGGCTACATCCTTGTCAAATGTCAAGACGAAGTGTACGGAGGTAAGCAGCATTGGAGCCACATCGAGATCAAGGACATGGCGGAAGACTTGGGATTATACGCAAAAGACATGTTCGTTCTCGTAAATACCAAAACGCCGAAAGTGCATCACAATCAAAAGCATGCACGGAAAAACCATAGCTATTTGTGGGTGTTTGAAAAAACCAAAGCGAAGCAGTCAGAAGGTGAAAAAAATGTACTCACATGAAATACAAGCACTGCTCGATCGCAACAGCCACACCATTAGCTCTGATATGTACCGCGACATCGTGATCAGTTCCCGCCAGATCGATCACGTGCGGTATGATCCTTATCAGGAGTTCTTCCAGGCGTGGACCAGCGACGGGTATAGTTGGGAATTCAGGGTGGTGCCGGCGGGGCAGCCATCGAAAGGAAAAAAATGAGCATAACAGGAGGGAATTTTATGGATAACAGAATTATAAAAATAGCAGAGGAATACGGACACAAGCCACAACTGCAAATGTTGATTGAAGAAATGGCAGAATTGACACAAGCAATCTGTAAATTTATCAGAGTAGACGACAGGGCGAAACGTGAGCCGGTGCAGGCGGCTGAATGTACGGAAGTTATCGAAAACATTATTGAAGAAATGGCAGACGTGCAAATAATGATATTGCAGCTACAACATTTTACAAACTTGTCAGATGAAAGCTTTAAAGAGCAGATGAATAAGAAACTTGACAGGCAGATAGAGCGCATAAATTTAAAAAAAGGATAGACCGCTTACTCAAAATGAACTTGAAAAGATGTTTGAAGCAAAGGGAATGTAAATTAGTTTCAGGAGGAGTAAAATGCAAAGGTTAACAGCAACTATTATCAGAAAATATCAGAAAAGAAAAGAAGGAATTGCAACTATTGGAGAATTCAAGGAGCTGGGAAGAGAGTTGAGAGATCAATTTGGGTTGTCTGATCGTGACGCTATTGATTTGTTGAATAACAACAATATTGTAGACATCATGAGTCGGCATGAAGCAGATTAAATTTTAAAGGAGGTATTGGTATGGAGTGGAAAGAGATAAATCCGCAGCAAAATAACTGGAAGAAGCAATGGGATTTGACAGCATATTATGGCGAACATGTAATAGGCAGCATTGTTTTGGACAATGATAATTGGGGCGTGTTTTACTCGGTAATAGACGGAGATGTTGAATTTATACCCACGTCAGACTTGGAGGAAGCGAAAGGGATATTTTACGAAAGCCTTGATTGTTTCTTTGAGGGTGAAATCAATTATTATAACGAGCTGAGGAAAATGCTTGGTGAAATAAATTAAGCTTAACGGAGGTGAAAACAATGGACAGGTACACAGCGATAGATAAGGAATATATAACCTATCGTGAAGCCAAGGACAAAGGCTGGAATGAATACGCCTGCCGCGAAGAAGAATTGAAGCGGCGGTTAAAGCTTTACGAGGATACCGGGCTGGAGCCGGAAGAGGTGGCGCGGCAGGTGGAAGCGCTTAAACTGATAACGGGCATTGTGAAAAAGATATGATTAATGGAGGTGGAAAAGATGGATTTAGCCAAATTGCATGATGATGCACTTGATTATGAAAACGATATTGAAATGGACGTTGAAATGTTGTGTGAAGTACGCATGAGAATGTACAGCAAGAGGGATTGCAGGATACTGGAAGAAATACTGCCGGCGCTTAATGCCCTTGTGCGTGACATTGATGCATACAGGACTTGGGTTATGGAGCAGCAGGACAAATTGAAATTAGAGGCAGAGAAGGTGGAGCGGCGGGATGATATTGCCCTCCTGTCGGATGATCATTGTGAATGTGGCATGGCAATTGATGATGGGTGGAAGTGCTGCCCAGGTTGCGGCAGACGGTTGGTATGTTCCAATAGAGAAAGCGGGTTGCTCGTAAAATTCAATGACGGCCGCAAGATGATTATGTCAGAAGATGCTTACAAATGGTTTTCGGATACCCGAGAAAGGGATTATACAATAGAGCATTGGTTTAAGTTGAATGATGCCATTGAAAAAAATCCCGGTGTGGAAATTTTGGTGATGTAGATTAATTTTAGGAGGTGAAACAATATGAATGTCACGAAAGCTAATGAATATTTAAAAAAATGCATGGATAATTGCTCAGATAAACTTTCTGATCCTTCATTTTTCGCAGGAAATAAACTTCAAAGCAATGCCCTTAGAGGCGAAGGGTTACGGGATATTAGTCCTCGGTGTGGGTGTAAAATGCCTGCGCAATGGAGCGATGGAGCAAAAAGACGCGGATGGGGGATGTGGATTTTTTCAGGCGGTACAGCCGAAGTGTTCGGACATTGCAGATATACTGATTGTCCACGTCGCAATGAGTTTTTAAGAACGGCACCCAGAAAAGAAATTCGGAAACTGGCGGATATTCAATGTGACTAAATTTAAATCTAGGAGGTGCGAAACATGGTTTTCCTAACAGAAAAAGAAGCAGAGGAGCTGGAACGCTTTCGCAAAAGGAGGCAGCATTTCGGCGGCGATCTGGAAATAGCCAATATCCACAATGCACCAAGCTCTTTCCCGGAAATGTACAAAAGGGTTTTCGAGACAGAATCAACGGAAAACTGCCTTTTCGGGCGGCCTTGGTATTCCGACAAAAAAGATGATGTGATCAAGATGTATGAAACGGCGTTATCTAATGGTTATGTGGTGGCACAAAATTGATTTCAGGAGGAATAAAAAATGGGCATTGACCTAAGCAGATTCAAAGTGATTCATGGCGACAAAGTATTAAACGCGGTTACATTGCAGTGCATACAACTGCCGGAAGGAACGGACTTTCCGCTTAAAACCAGTGTGATAAAGCCGAGGTTTTTGGAAGTTCTGGCGATAAATGAGGATGGCAATATAATCGTAATTCATGACGAAGCGTGGCGTTTTCAGTTCTTGCCTATAGTACATAATTGCGGAGGATGTAAAAATGGATCTGAATAAAAATCAGCAGATTATCAAGAGGATGTACGAACCTAGGGTATTGTCGGCTGCGAGAAATGAGGCAGAACATAATAAATTAGAACAGGTAAGACAAGAGACCGTGGCTAGCATGATGGAAAAGCTGGAAAAGATGCAGAAAGATGCATTATACCAAGCTTTTGACAAAGAACTGGCCAAAAATGACACTAAGGCAGCTAAGCGCCCGTGTTTCAAGGGTCTGGATAAATATACTACCCAGCAGCTCAAGGAAGAATTGCGGCGTAGGAAAGGCAAGTAAATTTAATTTGATGAAGGTGGTGAAAAATGATGAAGTGTGGCGATATAGTCAGAAACTATTGGGCGGGGGATGAAAATCCGACACGATATTTTATTTATCTCAAAAACGAGGGTAAATATACGAGTGCGATCAGCTTCGACGGAAAAAAACTACGGAAAGCCCAATATTACACCAACGACATAAAAAAAGAGCCTGACAAATTTGTCGTTGTTGGACATATTGATTTGATTGACTATATAAAAGTTCCATTATTGGAACTTATTCAATCGGATTGTTTGTAATTAGATCAACTTGGGTTAATATTTTTGAGAAAGAAGGGAAGATATGAAGATAGAAAAGGCAATCGAGATAATAAACCGGAAAACATCAATCCCGGAACAAGGAGAAAGCTTTGATGATATTGTAGAAGCTTTTGATATGGCGGCAGAAGCCTTGAAAAGACAGATACCAAAGAAGATGGAAGCAAGGGAGTTTTTCAGAAAAACAAATGAGATATGCAAAGATAACGACTGCCACGTATGCCCAATATGCGAGCATTGCAGTGACGGCATATTTATAGGCGCAGACGATGCCGAAGGGCTGGTGGCGATTGTAGAGGGATACCAGAACGGGAGGTGAAAAAGATGAAAAAAATCTTGATTCTGTTAAATGTTTTTTCGCTATGTGGCATATTTTATATGCAGAAATGGAGTGTAATACCGTACGTCTGTGTATCGTTACTTGCAATTGCAGTTTCTGGAGATTAGAGGAGGTGATAACATGGCGCATCATTACAAAAGCCACTGTAAGCAGTGTTACGCTTATAAGCATTGCAGCAAAGTAGAAGAGAGGATGGCCTACATTGCATGGTGGAACAAGAACGGCCAGCCTATAGGAATGGGAAATCATGATTGTTTTGCATCGCCGGAAGAATTCGAAAAAGACTTAAAAAACAAACAGAATATTAGAATCTCGTATTGTAAAAAATGGAGGAATTAGAATGGGACGAAGCGCTGAGGTTAAAAGTTATGACTATGAGCAGTTGGTAAAAGAGATTAAGGCATATTACAAAACTACTGATAGTGCCCTGATTGAAAAGATATTGCTTGCCGGTGGCGATAAGATAGGAGACAGATACATAATCCTAAACAATGAGTTCTGGGAGACTTATGATAGTTATTATAATGTGACATCAGTACTGGACGAATATTTGGGCAATGAAGAATTGGAGAATGTATTTGGCAAAGTATTCTGTACATTTGATAAAAAAGCTGATTGCCGCAGTGTTGCACCAAGCGCGAGCAAGGAGGAAATATATCAAGCTTGCAAACTTGGCGAGTATGCGGAAAATTAAAGTGTTAGGAGGTGGAAATTTTGGAGCTGAAAGAATTACTAAGAACAGAGGTCAATAGTGCCCTAATAACAATAAAAAATCATGATAGAGATAATGGTTTTTTCCGAGATACTGTAACGGAAATTGAAAGAGATCTGAGAAGTAGAAATTATGAGCCTATTGGAATTTGTAAAAATGTCCCTTTTAAATGTGGGGTATCAAGTGAATCAGTGGCATTTGTTTATAAGTACGATGGTGAAATATATTGGTGTCATATGCCAGCAACATACTGGCATCACCTGTTGACGGACTGTTTTGGACGCAAAGAAGCAGAGAAAATTTATTGTGAGATTTTATATTCAATAAATTAAAATTTGAGGAGAAAAGACAATGGACAAAAAAGACGGAAGCGCCCGCCGGGCCGGATATATGGATATGCTTGAGAGGTCGCCGGTGAAGACATGGCCGCCGTATTGCTTCACGGAGTTATGTCCAGATCGGCGGTATCGGCTGGGTGGGGAGTGGTATGGAAAAGTAATTATGAGGAGATCGTAAAAATGAACAAAAGAGTGCGCGACTTGAATTGGGATGATTACGGCATCTCAAAGGACAGATACGACGAGCTTAGAGCGTTCTGCCGGCAGTATGAGGAAAAAAAGAAAAAAATAAAATACGGACTACCAGCCGTGAAGTTTGACGGGATGCCGCGGGGAACCGGTGTGAGCAATCAGACAGAGGGGACAGCCATCCAGAACGAAGAACTGCGAAGAGACTGCCAGCTAATAGAGGAGGCGGCGATCCGCGCGAATCCGAGCATATACAGACATATTTTAAAGAGTGTGACCAAGAACATACCGTACGAGATGGTTGAATACGATCACGAATACGGACGGATACCGGTGGGAAAGACGGATTTCAACGGATATCGCCGATTATTTTACTTTAATTTACATCTTTTGAAAAATGGGTTCAAATTGAGCGACATAATGTGATATAACTGTATTATCGATATTTGGGAACAATATTAACTCCCTGATAATGTTCCTAAATTTCCGGTCCTCCTCTCCAATTTTATATACGGTTTCCGGGTGTCACAGCCCGGTAGCTGATTGTTTCATGACACTCTCCTTTGAAAGAGGCATTTGTTGCTTAGCGCGGTAGGTGTCTCTTTTTGTGAGGGAAAAATAGGTGGGTATCCTCTGATGAGGTAGGCAAGCGGCGCAAGAGGCAAGCGCAAATAATTATATACGGAATGGGTGATAGATATGGCCTTAACTGAAAAACAAAAGCGGTTTGTGGATGAATACCTGATTGACTTGAATGCCACTCGCGCTTATAAGGCAGCGTATCCAAGTTGTAAGAAGGATGAAGCTGCAAGGGTTAACGGAAGCAAGGCACTAACAAATACTAACATCGTAGAATACATTGAGCAACGCATGGAGGACAGAGAACAGCGAACGAAGATCACCCAGGACGCGGTATTGCGCGAATTGGGACGGCTTGGATTCTTTGACCCGAGAAAACTATTTCACGCCGATGGAAAACCGAAAGATATTACGGAGCTTGATGATGATACGGCAGCATGTATTGCCGGTCTGGATGTGCAGGAGGTATATGAGGGGTACGGTGAAGATAGGGAGTTTGTCGGCTATGTTAAGAAATATAAGCTGACTGATAAAAAGGGATCACTGGAACTGATTGGCCGGCACCTGGGTATGTTCAAGGATAGGGTGGAAATGTCTGGCGGAATGGAAATAAATAATCCCTTTGCCGGTCTGTCAACTGAAAATTTAAAGAAGCTGATAGACGATGGATAAGAAGTTGATACAATTAGGCGCAAAAATAGAGCTTGCCCGGCGGGAGTTCTTTTTTTATTGTAACTTAAAAGCACCCAGTTTCTATAAGAGAGATCGCCGTTATCTAATCGACCTCTGTAATGAATTCCAAGATTTCATCCAATCCGATGAAGACGTAATGATTGTTAACGAGCCACCCAGACACGGAAAATCGCGCACCGCCGGACTTTTGGTTGAGTGGGTGTTGGGCAATGACCCAAAACAAAAAATCATGACCGGTTCCTATAACGAAACATTGTCGACCATGTTTTCGAAAAACGTGAGGAATGATATACAGGAAATAAAAGCCGATATATACAAGCCGGTGTTTTCAGATGTGTTTCCTGGCATCCGGATTAAGTGTGGTGACGGCGCCATGAACCTGTGGAGCCTGGATGGAGGATATAATAATTACCTGGCCACATCTCCCACCGGTACGGCCACTGGTTTCGGCGCGACGCTGTTAATTATAGATGATCTTATCAAAAATGCCGAAGAGGCCAATAATGAGTTGACAAAAGAAAAGCACTGGACTTGGTTTACGGATACCATGTTGTCCCGCTTGGAAGAGGGCGGGAAGATTATCATCATCATGACCCGTTGGGCATCAGATGACCTCGCAGGACGGGCGCTGGAGCATTTCAAAGAAGCCGGTGCGAAGATGCGCCACATTAGCATGAAGGCCCTCCAGGACGACGGCACCATGCTTTGTGACGAAATCCTGTCCCGGAAGTCCTATGATGCCAAAGTGAGAGCAATGGGTGATAATATAGCCAGTGCAAATTATCAGCAGGAACCAATTGATTTGAAAGGGCGGCTTTATACTTCTCTCAAGACTTATACCGAACTGCCGAAAGACCAGAGCGGTAATATGCTCTATTCATCAGTCAAAAATTATACAGATACAGCAGATACCGGCGACGATTATCTTTGCAGTATTAACTATGTAGTGTACAACAACGAAGCTTACGTCATTAATGTTCTATACACCAAAGCGGGCATGGAGATCACAGAACCAGCCACTGCAAAGATGCTTTATGAAGATGGTGTAAATACAGCAGACATCGAATCAAACAATGGCGGCAGAGGATTTGCGAGAAATGTGCAGACTGAATTAAAAAATAGATATGGATCAAACAAATGTCATGTTGCCACTTTTCATCAGTCAAAAAATAAGCAATCCAGAATTCTGTCAAACAGCACATGGGTAATGAATCATATTTACTTCCCTGTCAACTGGGCGGATAAGTGGCCAGAATATTACAAAGCAATGACAAGGTATCAAAAGGAAGGCAAGAACGCGCACGACGACGCCCCCGATGCCACTACGGGAATTGCAGAAAAGAACAACAGAGGCAAGCGCGAAAGTTTAATATAAGATATTAATTGTGCAATTTGCCATTCGAGTGCCAGAAAATGCGAACTTAGACAAAACAGAATGGTTTGAAATTGTACAATATATACAAAATATAACATTCGTCCTTTGACGGATGCTTTTTATACCAAGAGGGGCGGTGATATTATCAAAACAGCACAGGATTTCTACGCCGCAGATGACAAAGCGGCATTTATTTCCATAGCGATAGCAGAATACAAGGCCTCAGCAGAGTTCAAGCACATGCTGGAAGCCGAGGCATATTTCCACGGTGACAACACTGCTATTGCCAACCGCCCCAAATGGAAAATGACCAAATCGGGGAAGGAAATAACGTTTAGTCAGAATATTGCAATATCAAATTTCTTCTTCCGGTTTACCGTTCAATTGAATCAATTTCTATTGGCGAATGGCGTACAACTTGACGATGGGATCAAAGAAAAGCTGGGTTTTGGTTTCGATAATTCATTCGAAGAAGCGGGGGAAATGGCACTAATAAACAGCGTGAGCTATCTATTTTTCGATCTCGACCATGTGGAAAAATTTGAGGCCGCAGGGGATAAAGGCGGCAAAGGGTTTTTGATGCTATTTGACGAGCGCACGTCAGAACCTACAGTTGGCATAAGATTCTGGCAAATAGATGATATGCGGCCGATGTATGTTGAATTATTTGAGATCAGTGGGATAACGGAGTTTGACACGAGCGATAATAACCAGCTTAAAATGACACAGCCGAAGCGCTCCTACAAGCGCAAAACCACAAATTATCCGGGCGGGATACTTCCGGCAGAGGTGAAAGAGGCCGGAGATTACGGCGTACTTCCGATCGTGCCATTTTACGCAAACCGGCACCACCGCAGCGAGTTCACTAAGCCAATCAAAACCAAGATCGATATGTACGATAAAATATTTTCTGATTTCGGGGATAACCTTGAGCGCACAAATGATATTTTGTGGGTAATCAGTAATTTCGGCGGCACAACAGACGAAATCAAAGAAATGATCGCCGAAATCAATGAACTAGGGGCTACATACTCACAATCTGACGGAAGCGGAAACTCTTCGATAATGCCGCACACAATCGAGGTTCCATATGCCGCCAGACAGATAGCCTTGAAAATACTGGAAGATTCTCTGTATGCTGATTACATGGCTATGAACTTTTCGGAAATATCTGGCGGATCACTGACCAACGTTGCTATTGATACAGCAAAATTCAATCTGAATACAAAATGTAACCGATTCGAATATCAGGCATTTCAGGCGGTCAGAAAGCTGTTGCAAATCGCTGGCGTCGAAACGGAAAACATCAAGTTCCGGCGACAAGCAGTATCCAACCAGACAGAGAATATCAATAACGTGTTGGCTATATATGACCGGCAGTTGATTGATAAGCAAACAGCACTGGAGAAGTTGGACAATATCGACATTGACGAAGTAAAAACTATACTGGAGCGGCTAAAAGAAGAGGAAGCGGCCGCCCTATCCGACATGAGCGCAGAGCGCGAACTCGCAAGGCTGCGGGAAGAAAATGAGCGGTTGACGCAGGAGGGGGAAGAAACGGTAAATAGCCAATAGGCTTTTACGGTATAAGGCGATATGTACAATCGTAGAGCGGGAACCAGTCCCCCGCTCTTTTCTTATGCTTATTTTGGACTGGAATAATAATTTAGGAGGACTGGAACATGCAACTGAACAAAAAGGCTTTACAGGAAGAAAACGAAGAATTGAGGCATGATATTGAGCAACTCAGGTGCGATATTGAGCAATGGAAACAAGACGCGCAAAAGTACAAACGCGATAAAGAGGGCGCCCTAGACCGCATTAATAGCCTAAACATTGTGATTGATGGAATAAAGAAAGAACAGGACGAAACCAAGAAGCAAGCCGCTGGATATAAGCAGGAGCTTGACGGACTTACCGATATCAAATCTATCCTGCGAGATATTAAATTCCGTCTTGACGGTCCTGCCGTTTCGCTCAATAAGCAAATCGAGGAATTAATGGCGCGGCTTGCCGATGAACAGGATAGAGCAAATAATTTGGAGCGCGACCTTTGCAATAGATATGAAGATAGCCAGCGCATTCAATTCCTAGAGGGCAAAGTACAGGCGTACGAAGCTATGTTTCGAGTGAATCCGGTCAGGATTGCATGGGGTGAAATTGAACAGGGCGAAATGCCGGAAAGCCGTTTTCCTCTTTAACATTCGTTCTTCGGCGGCATAGCTTCGAAAGGATGAAGAGAAATGCTTGCGCATGAGTTTTGCAAATGATATACTCTATGTGTAAGGATGGTGAAATATTATGTTAGAGCCGAGAAACCCAAACGAAACAGCGCAAGAACATTATGAGAGACACGAGCGGGCGAAAGAATACCTTAAAAGGCAAGAGCAGGAATTGGAATTATGGGAAAATCCACTATATAGAGAAATGAAATACACGCAAGGAATTGTTGGGGCTTATGGCGGATCGCCCAAGGCCGAACAAAATAAAACAGTACTACAGACTATTATTGAATCATTTAAACCGTCCAGATAGGGCGGTTTTTACGTACCATGAAAGGCGGAGAGAATGGACAGATTTAAATTTAGAGCGTGGGACAAAGAGGCTGAGAAGATGATTAGCTTCGAATCATTAAAAAACATGACTAGCCTTGTCGGCAACGAAGCTGTAACGCGCAAGGGTGTGTTTTACCCGTTTTTAATGGAAGAATTGGAATTTATGCAGTGTGTCGACCGGAAGAGCAAGGGTGGAAACTTGATATACGAGGGTGATATCGTCTCATGGCGGCAGTTCTGCACAGGGGTAGTCGTTTTTTCTTGTTGTGGATTTTTCATAGAGTGGGATTCCGAAGGGTTCGGCAGAGAAATTTATGCGTGGCTGGGCGAACTTGAAATTATCGGAAACATATACGAAAATCCAGGATTGCTTGAGGAGATTGAAAGGAAAAGAAAGATAGGAGGGAATAGTCTATGACGCGTAATAAAGTAATAATGGACATACAAGATATTTTAAATTCCGTTGATAAAATCAAGGATATTTCAGAATTAAATATAAAAATTATCGCAGAAGGTGATCGTGGTATTTATACAATAAACGCAAAATTGACCGAACGGGATGGCCCAACTCAACCAGACGAAGCACCTTAGCGCTTATCATCCGGAGGGAAAATGAAAGCATATCAAATTATCGCACTGCAAAAACAATACGGGAACATAACGCTGGATGAAGTAATAGCTATATTAAACAGAAAATATATTTGCCCCAAATGCGCCGGAAAAGGATTGGAAAAGGTTATTGTGAGATATGGTTCGTATGGTTATTCGGAAGACGAATACGAAAATAGAGATTGCGATATTTGCGATGGTCACGGATATACCGAAAAAGAAATGATTCCCGATGTGATAACAAAAGTAGTTGGTTATGAATTAAAATAAAACATCAAAACTATTTTCGATAGGGGCATGTGAATGAAAGAACACTTTGAGTCACTCAACAAAGAAATAAAACATTGGAGCGGACGCAAATTTAACTTTTCAAAGGAGCACATTTGCGAAGAGGCGAAAGAAAGCTCATGTAATTTACTTTATGACACATTGAGCAAGAAGTGGCTTTATGTTGACGAATATATAGAGGAATTTAGCTATTGCCCACATTGCGGGGTAAAATTGCAGGATTTGTTATGATAAAAATATAAAACAGCAATATCAACATTAAGACATCCGAGGAGATGTCTTTTTCTGTGTCATGAAGGGCGGTGATGTTATGAAGAACATTGAAGTGTTTTGCAATGTCGGAGACTATGTATATATACCCACATACAGGGTGCCGATAAAGGCCAAGATACGACAAATAAGCATAAGCGAAAATGAAATCACCTATTATACCAACGGCCCCGTACTGGCTTATTTTACTGAAAGAGACATCGGAATTGCGGTATTTAACACAAAAGATGAATGCGAAAAACGTTGCACGATTAATCGTTGATTCACTATCCCGAAAGGCGGTGATGTCATTTCAATATTCAGCAAATCAAAAGAAGCACAAGAACGCTATTGGTCGCAGAGAGCAGAGAGGGTTATACTGGCTTCGGAAAAGACCGCCGCCGAAATGACAACCGATCTCGCGAAAACATACAGGGAAGCGCAAAAAGCCATACAAAAGGAAATTGAAAGCTTTTACGGAAAATATTCACGCGATACCGGAGTGACATTGGAAGAGGCCCGCCAAGCCCTCAGCAAATCAGAGATGAAGTCCTATCTTGAACAGACGCAGGAATACTACGACGCGATCAAGGAGACGGGATATGCATTCGATCCGGCCTATCGGCAGAAACTACACCGGCGGCTGTCATTGAAGTCTGCGGTGAGCCGTCTGGAGGCGCTACAGGATAACATACAATTCCAGGTTGAGAAATTGTATGCACAGGAGCAGGACGCGTTCAGGGAGGGTTTAGGTGTTGCATACGAGGATGCGTACTACCGGACGATCTTCAATATCCAGCAAGGATTAGGCTTCGGTTCTCCATTTTCTTCGTTGGATACGAAAACGATAGAAAAAGCCGTATCGCAAAAGTGGCTTGGAGAGAACTATTCTGACCGGATATGGACGGACAAAGACCGGCTGACTATTGCGATGGGGCAGATCATACCGCGCGGAATTGCGCTTGGTAATAATCCCCGGATTATCGGTAATGATGTAGCCGACCAGCTGGGCGTTCGGCGGTCTTATGGTGAGAGATTGGCGAGGACGGAAACAAATTTCATCGCTAATGCCGCAACGTACGACACTTACGAAGAAGCCGGTATTGAGCGATATCAGTTTTTGGCCACGCTTGACAATCGAACATCGGATATCTGTCAGAGCCTTGATTTGAGGATATTCAATTTGTCGGAAAAGATAGTGGGAGTAACTTACCCGCCCACACATCCGAATTGCCGAAGCACCACAGTCGCGTACTGGCCTCCCGATGAGATTGACGCTATGTTCGATGATGTGGCAACCAGAATTGCCCGTGATCCCGTTACAGGAAAAAACTATTACGTTCCCGCAGACATGCCGTACAAAGAATGGCGTGCGAGTTTGACGGAAGATCAGGGGAAGGAATTTTTATCTACCCAAAAACGTGAAAAGTATTACGAGAACGACAAGGAGCAGCTGGCAAACTATAAACGGTTTATCGCCGCTGCCAAAAAAGAGCACGGTAGCGATCTCGTGTCCGGCCTGTTTGAAGGAATGCCGAAAACCATTGCTGAATTCCAAGAAATGAAATATTTGGATTCAAAGAAGTGGGAAATCATCAAAGACAACAGGAAACAATTGACCGGTAGCTGGTGGAAAGAAGAGCTTGAAAAGAAGAAAGCGCAGGGATAATCAATGGCGAAAGAAGCTGATTTCAGAGAGTTGGAGAAGTTTTTAGAGAATTGGACGGATGCCTATAATGATTTTGACGATTTTTTAAGAAAGTTTTTGCTCGAAATGGCCTTGCGGGCAATCGCCAAGATCAAACCGAGAACGCCAGTCGATACCGGAGCATTAAGAAACACGTGGGGAGTTGGCAACCAGTCCTTGCAAGTCGGCCGGAAAACAGGCGAAGCGTTGAGTGCGTTCGAACAAGCAGCAACGATAGATAGTGTGGAAATAGTCGGTGACAGCGTTCAAATCTCAATCTGGAATATAATGGACTATGCGTCGTTTGTTGAGTATGGGCATAGGCTCACCAATGGCGCATGGCAAGACGGACGGTTCATGATGACTTTGAGTGTAGACGAAATCAGTCGCCAGATTCCGGCCCGCTGGAACAAGGCGTTCAAAGCTTATTTGCAGAGCAAGGGGGCAACCTAATCTCGCGGCGCGGAATTATGCGCTCAATAAAATTAAGGAGAATTGATATGAAACGACAAGTAACTACAATTACCAAAGAATACGATAAGGACGGAAATCTTATCAATGAAATCACCGAAACTACTCTGGAAGAAGATGACGGCTATATTTATCCACAACAACCCTATCAGTGGTGTCCACCAACCGGAAATCCGCTTGTGTCAACGTGCGAAGGTGCATGTAATTGCAATAAGGAGTAGCCCTGCGCTTCATCATTGCGCGTAATTTAAATAAGGAGAATTGAATTATGAATGAAAAACAGAAAGAATTTGAGGCATTAGCAAAGCCGTTGATTAAGTTCCTAAATAACAATTATTGTCCGCATGTATCAGTCATCATAACGCCAGATAGTGCAGAGTTGTTAAGCGGCGAAATGGCGTTTTACACGGACGAATTTATAAAAGATTGAATTCGCCATCTGACTGATAGTTGTGTTTGGGGGGAACGAAAAGCAATGGAAATATATAAGATTATTGCAGACAGAAAACCAAAAGAATGTCTATTGTGTCCTATTCGAAATACCGTTGAGGGACAATGTGGAAAGCGAAAATTTGAAAAGCTTACAGGCGGTTGGGAAACAGAATATTTAGCACCAGACGATAGGTGCAAATTCGAAATATTCGAAGGGCGTTTCATAAAGGCGGTGAAAAATGAAACATGATTACTTGTGCCCCGATTGTGGGAAACGAATAGCGACATACAACGACGATGCCGAGAGCGAAGGTGTTTTCTGTTGGTGCAAATCTTGCCGGGGTGAGAAAGAAATTAAAATTAAAAACAATACCCGCGTTAATAATTGGCCGACAAAGATTCCGGAGCATGTGCCGGAATCAGCGAAAACATATTGGGATAGATGTCCGCTCTGTCAAATGATCACAGAATCAACGCACCCGACACTCAAAATGAAGTATCGCTGTGTACCTGGCGGTGTCAATATTTTTTTGTCATTGTTAGAAATAACACATCTGAGCAACGAAGAATTTTTAAGAATTATTAATTTAAAAATGGAAGAGGCATGTCACTATTGCCAGTGTGAAAGAGAAGAGGAATAAGAGCCAAAAGGAGAGCCAAGAGGATGAAAGAGTATAAAAGAGTTGAGCGAGTCGTGTTCAAGGATATTCCATCTGGAATCTATTGCGATAAATGCGGCAAAACGATAGGAATGGAACAATGCGGGCAGGCGGGAAAAAGATATTACGAAGTAATCACCGGTCACAATGATTGGGGAAATAGCAGCCACGAAAGCATAAAGAATCTTGATTTCTGCTCATACGAATGCTTGACAGAGCATCAAAATGATTACTTTTCAAAAGCCTCGGGATCAGCGTATTATGAAATAAAGCTAAACTATGCAAAACAATAAAATAATTAGAGCCATCGAGCCATTCATTTCCTAACGGAAGTGGGTGGCTTTTTTTATTGTCAAAATTCGCTTAGCGTGGAACCGCTATAAAAGCCAGGAGCGAGAATTACAAAACGGCAACCAAAAAACCAAATACTCTAGCGTGGAACCGCTATAAAAGCCAGGAGGAGTACGCACATGAAAGCTACGATTACATTAAGCGATGGCACTACCATTGTCCTTGAAGAATTTCATCACTACGAAGAAAATGGCGACACAACAATTGATTTTCTTGATGAACAGGGAAGATTACTTGCATCTGTGAATAAAAACCATTTTGTTCATGTGACTAGATTTCAAGAGGGGGATAAATAATGGATATTTTAGCAATCATCAAAGACAACTTGCCGGACGACGTAGAGATTACGGACAAGACCTTGAAGGCAATCGAAAAAGAAATTAAGGCCGAACAGGGCAAGGAGTTCGTGCCAAAAGAGCAGTACAGCAAAAAAACGGACAGGATCATCGAGCTGGAAGCCGAAAACAAAGACCTGCAAGGGAAGTCTGCTGATGCGGATACGTATAAGCAGAAATTTGAAGATTTGCAAACCAAGTACGATGCTGATATCGCGGCCAAGGAAAAAGAATACAGCGATTACAAAACCAATGTCGAATCGGAAAAAACCACATCGGCAATCACGGCAGATATCGAAACGCGATTACTCAAAGACGGCGCAAATCAGAAACTTGTCAAGCTGCTGCTGAAAGAGGTTGATGTAACAAAAGCCGAGTACAAAGATGGCGCTGTGTCCAATTATGACGATCTGACGAAATCGGTCAAGGAAAGCTATGCCGACGTATTCGGGACAACCACCACTACCGGAGCGGGAGTGGCTACGCCGCCAGCAGGAGCCGGTGAAAAGCCGGATTATGTAAGCCAGCTTACTGCCGCAAGAAAAGCAGGAAGCACACAGGATGCGATAAGGATTAAAACAGAAGCCGCCGAAAACGGGGTTTATTTAATTTAAGAAAAGGAGATATAAAATATGCCAGTAGTAGCAGGAATTGGAACAACTTGGAACCTTCCGAACTATGCGGGGGAATTATTTACAGCAGCACCGACTGCCACGCCGCTTTTATCGATGATCGGCGGTTTGTCAGGAGGAATTACGACCACTAACGCAGAATTCCCAACCGCGCAGCTTTTTGATTATCCGGATGCAGAGCAGCCAGGGATATCGGAAGCAGCTTCGGCGACCGCACCAACAGCAAGGCACATTGAGCGCAACCAGGAAACCAACGTAGTACAGATTCACCAGGACACCACGGACTTGACTTACCACAAGCTTGCCAATACGGGCAGGATGGCCGGACTCAACACGGCGGGCCAGACACCGAACCCGGCCGGGGAATTGGCTTGGCAGATTCAGCACAGCCTGCTTGTTCCGGCAGCCCGAAATATCGAATATTCGTTCATTGCCGGAAGATACCAGTTAGCCACAGGGGTGAGCGTGCCAAATAAGACAAGAGGAATGCTCCAATTGTGTGAGGATGGTACCAATATCGCCGCAGCGGGCGCGGAATTGACTTTTGATATGCTACAGTCATTGTATCAGGAGATGGCTGATAATGGGGCTTATTTTGAGAATATGGTTATGTTTGTTCCGGCGAAACTCAAGCAAAAGATTTCATCCATTTACGCAAGTCTCCCTGGTGGCAATTTGCCGCCATCGAGAAACGAGGGTGGTATCAATATCACAGATATCGAAACGGATTTTACGAAAATTGGCGTAGTGTGGAATCGGTTTATGCCGAACGGTACTATCTTGCTTTGCGATATCGCATATATGGCACCGGTATTTCTGGAAGTTCCGGGCAAGGGCGTATTCTTTGTGGAAGAGCTGGCAAAAGTAGGAGCCAGCGAGAAGCGTCAGTTGTATGGAGAGGTAGGACTTGACCACGGCCCCGCGTTCCTGCATGGCTCAATAACAGGTCTGGCGGTGTAATATGGGCCGGTTTGTTTGGGATGCAGGGAAAAACAAAGCCATCCCGCTATCGGAAATAAGTATTGAACCGGAGCAGGGGGAAACCTTTGCTCCAGCCGTTCCGGAGGAATCCACGGATTACAACGACATGAACGACGAGGCCCTTGCTGCCCTTGCCACTGAAAGGCACATTGATACCACAGGAAAAACCCGTAGGCAGGTGATAAACGCGCTTCGCAAGGCCGACGAACAAGGTTAAATGCCATTGGCTTTAACAGCATAGAACGGTATCATGAACCGTAGGCGGGTTACGCTCCCCCGCCTTTTTCTATGCTTATAACCAGGAGCGGATAAGAAAAGGAGCGTTTATTATGTTATTATGGATTTTTGTTATTCTTCTTATCGGAGGAATAATATATTGGAAATTTATTGATGACAATGGTTTTGCTTTTGCTGCGATGGTAATCGGCGTGGGTGGATTGATGGTCTGTGTTCCGATTGCGATTGGCGCTCATGCTTTGGTTGATGGGGACTTGTTGGAATTTCAAAACTACCGACAATCTATTGAATATAAACTGGACAGCGGTTTGTATGAAGACGAATTTGGAGTAAATGACAAGGAGATCATCAACGAGATCAGATTTTATAATGAATGCGTAATTAACAGACAACGGTATATCGGGAATTTTTGGATAGGGATATTTAATCCTGATGATTTCGCGGAATTAGAAATCATTGATTACGATATTGTTCCCGCCAGAGAATAAAGGACGGTGATACATATGCTGACAGAACTTTCACGACAACAGATAATCAACAAACGACAGGAGCGGGCAGAAAAGAAGGCTGAGCCTGAAAAAACGGCTGCGAAAAAATCGAAGAAGGAAAGCATATTTGCGCCGGAAAGCGAGGCGGTTGCGGATGAGTTGTAAATATTGTTCAAAGTCAATAGGCGCAGATATTGAAATTAATAAAGGTACAGCAGAGGGTAATTGTCCGCAAATCGCAATAATTCATCAGATAGAAACGGATACACCGGGCATTGTCCTAATTAAGAATAACATGGCAAACGGATATTTTGAAATCAATTACTGTCCTATATGCGGCAGAAAATTGACAACAGCGGCGGCGACGGATGGAATAATCAAAGAGGGTGATAGGGCAAGAGTATTTCCCGCACACCGCTTTGAATGTTGCGACTGTGGCTGTATTTTTAAACGCGAAGCCGGGGAATGCAGGCAACTATCCATCATCGGCGGTTCCATAGCTTTGATTGCGAGATGCCCGACATGTAATAACGATGTGGAGGTGATGACTCGTGAGTCTGCTTGATATAGTCAAAACCCTGCTGGGGATAACGGACACTTCCAAGGACACAATCTTGACGCTGTATGTCGACATGACCATACAGCAGATATTGAACTACATCAATCGCGCAGAATTGCCGAATGAATTGACTTACGTCGCAGCACAGATGGTTGTTGATACGTACAATGAAATGCTGGACGCAAGCAAAACAACAACCGGAAAAGCAACGAGCGTTTCGGAAGCCGGTCGGTCGGTATCATTCGATTCTTCGCTGGCAACAATGGCGATTGAGCGCCGGATCGGGGATAGGCAAAAGCAGTTAAACAGTTTCAGGCTGCCGTTTAGGAGGGGATAGCATGGATAGTTTTGATTTCGGCATCATAGGCGGCATCATAGGCGAGTATGTGGATAGCGACGAAATTGATGTATACAGAGCGGGAATGGTTGAATTACCCGATGGCTCCTTTGCTCCAATTGACCCGAATGTGCCATACTACCCCAGCCTCAAGGCCCACATATCTTTTTCGGATGTTGACAACCCTGATCCCGTGGTAGTGGGCGCTGTGCCCATTATTCACGCTTTGCGCATTAGCTGTGCCGTGTGGATAGACCTGCAAAACGACGACAGAATTGTAGCGCGCAAAATGTCGGCAGACGGTACGGTGCTTGAAATTTATGAAGGTGTTATTGGCGCGCCCGTGGTCAATCAATCGCGGCAAGAGGCCACAATGAGCGTTAGGCAGGGGGTGTAATAATATGGCGAAGATGCCTTGCAATATTGTGAATGGTGGAATTTCTGTTCGCATTGAGGATACGGACTTGTTCCGTGATATTGTCGAACTTTTAAAGGATGCCGCAGAAAAAGATACAACCATATTACCACGATTGGCTAAAATTATGTCAAAACACAGTACGGAACACGAATATTCCGTAAAGGGTGATGCCGATGGCTAATCTGTATGAACTCACAGCAACCAGCGTCACCAGCGGTCTTGTAATAGCTCTGGGTGAGGCATTCCCGGGTGTAATGCGGTTTCGGGAAACAGCGCCGGTTCAGTTGCTTACATACCCCCACTTTTTTGTCAATCAGTTGACACTTGACATACAACCGGAACGCCGCAACCACTGGATGGTTTCTTATTTTGTGACAATTCGTTATCATGTCGCTGCCGATCCAAGTAGCGTCAACCTTTTGCAGCAGCAGCTTGATGATATAAGTATCCGGATGCTGTCGGACTTGGAATATATCACGTGGAACGGCATGCCAGTGCGATTAACTGGCCGCAGGACGGAAAAAGTTGACGGCGTACTCCACTTTTTTTGCAATATATCCGTCATGGCGACGAAGCCGGTTGAACTCGGACCGTTGCAGGAACAGATTGAATCAGACATTAAGATTTGACGGCATCTGCCAAAGGCGGCAGGTGCTTTTATTATACATAATTTTAAGGAGGTAATTATATGGGTGGACGGTGGACGTCTCAGAACAAGCGTATACCGGATACATATCTAAATTTTACCGCCGTGGCGCAGCCATTAATGGTTGTGGGCGACCGCGGAATTGGCACACTTGCCATACCGCTTTCGTGGGGCCCGGAAGGTGAATTGATAGAAGTATTCAGTACAGATTTAATCGATGGTAACAGTCTTTCAAAGGTTGGATTCACGGCGTTTGATGAAGAATCAAAAGTGCTCAATCTCATGTTGTCCAATTGCTACAAGGCCCTTGTTTACAGGCTTAATAGCGGCGGTGTAAAAGCCACGGCGACAAGCGGCGGACTGACGGCGCGGGCCGTTTATCCTGGTACAAAGGGCAATCAGATTACAATTATGGTTACGGAAACGGATGGTGTTTTTACCGTCACAACCTTTGTTGCCGGAATAAGTCGGGATGCACAACCCGTATCTACTGTGCAGGAACTCAAAAATAACGCTTATGTGGAATTTAGCGGTTTTGGAGCATTGACGGTCAATGCAGGAATTTCACTTACCGGCGGCACGGACGGTACGGTAAACACAGCAACGGCATACCCGAGCTATTTGGCGCTTGCGCGCAAAGCCCGCTGGCAAACAATGGCGCTTACCCAAGACAATGAGGCATTTGCGGCGCAGTTTGCTTCTTTCGCAAATCAAATGTGGAATGACGAAGGAAGATATGTCCAGGTTGTGGTTGCTAATTATCCCAGCGCAGACGATCGCGCCGTGCTTAACTCTGATGTTGGCGCCATGATGGGTAGCGTGGAAGTTACAGCAGAAGAAGCTACCGCATGGGCAGCCGGTATCACAGCGGGGGCCTCTATTGTGCAATCCAATGTGGGCAAAGTATTTGCTGGTGCTACGAGGATATTGAATGAGCGCACGCGCAGCGAAATCGAGGACGCTCTGGAAAGAGGAATGTTTATTTTGTCTACCAACCAGAGCGGCGAAATTGCTGTTGTTAATGACATCAACAGTCTTCACACGTTTACAAGCGAACTATCCGAAGGTATGCAACTGAACCAAGTTGTTAGGGTTATGTCAGAGGTTGGAACAACCGTAACGGATACATGGGAGCGATCGTTTAAGGGCAAGGTTCAGAACAATGCTGATGGCCGTTCTACGCTTAAATCTGTATTACTGACTTATTTTAACGAGTTGCAAAGGTTGGGCGCTATTGAGGATTTTGACAGCGAAACTCTTATAGTCGGAGCCGGAACGGCAAAGGATGCTGTTGTTGTGGAAGTTGCTATTGATCCGGTCGCAGCAATGGCGATTTTATATATGACCGTATATGTTTCGTAAAGGAGGAAAGTAAATGGCATTAGCATTTGAGGCGGTTCCCGTCCATGGAAGAGAAGGAACAGTTACCGCAGTTATCAGCGGAAACGTTGTAACATTGGGCGAAATTAAGACTTTAACCGGTTCTATAGAATTTAATAAAAGCGAGTACAATGTGCTCGGGGACAGAGCAACAAGACATAAGTATGCAGGATGGACAGGAACGGGATCATGCACCTATCACTGGCTGTCGCCGGTTTTTACCGCAATGATTATCAGAGGGGCAAAGACGGGAGTTATGCCGTTTTTCACAATTACCGCCACCAATGACGATCCGGCCAGTTCCGCAGGACGGCAAACTATAAAGTTAGGGCAGGTAAGTATTAATGGTGGCGATATCGTTCAGCTTGACGTGGACAGTGAATCGTTGGAAGGAAGTTTTGATTTTACGTTCAGCGAAGTAGACGGTCTGGAATATTTCAATACACCAGTTTAAGGAGGATTTTTTATGAGTAGATTACAGGATTTATTGTTATTGCCGGACGTGTCAGAAATCAAAAAAGATATATATATTAGCAAACAACTTGGTTCGTTTGTGGTTGAACCATTAACCGAGAAGCAGTTGCAAGGATATCGTATACGGAGCAAAAAAAAAGATAACGATATTGATGTTAATAAGTTAAATTGCTTGGTTATTGAAAATCATGTAATAGATCCAAATCTTAAGGATGCGGATTTTTTGGAAAAAGCAAAGTGCGATACCGTTGCGGATTTTATTAACAGGAAATTTACTGCCGGAACGACCGCAAGGATTGTCAATAAAATCATGGAAATAAGCGATTTGAGCGATATTGACAAGGATATAGAAGAAGCAAAAAACTTATAGCGTCCGACGGCGAGGCGGCATATTGCCAATATGCCGTCCTTAACATGGGCTATAAGCCGCATGAGTTTGTCGGACTTTCCAAAGAATGCATCGATCCGCGAAAAGAAGAGGCTTTTGTAATTGCTTGTATAGGAAATAAAATAGATGATACAAAACGTCGGCAAAAAGAAGTACAAACAAAGCCGAGGATAAGGAAGAGGGGCAGGTGAACATTATATCATGAGTACGATCAGTAGCACATTGGCGCTTGAGGATCAAATGAGCGCCGTCCTTGCTAGTATTACTAATGCGATGACAGGCACTACATCAGCAACGAATGACCTTGTTCAAAAAATTGAACAATTAAGTTCGGTTTTTGCTCCGGTAGCAACTGATGCAGAAACAGCAGGAGATGCTGTAGATCAAATGAATCAGAGCTTGGCGGACACATCAGTTGTCGCACAAGATGCTGCTGATCCTATTGATGCCGTAGTCGATAGTATGTCGGCGGCCGAAGCTGCAATAAATACAACAAGCCAGGCCGTTGATGATGTATCTTCGTCTGCACAATCAGCGACCGAATCAATAACAGATACAGAAGACGCATTACAAGTAATAAATCAAGCAACAACAAATACATCCGCAGCTATGCAATCAACATCATCATCAATATTAGCGGTGGAAAATGCACTTCAAAAAGCTTATGATGCCATGAATATCGCTTCGCAGAGCGCGGCCAATTACCAGAGTGAATTGGATAGGATCACGGAGGCCATGGATAGAAATGAAGCAAAAATACACGAATTAAATGCAGCACAGGAACTCGCGTATTCGGAAAAACGGCAATCCGTGATAGACAAACTCATAGCGGCGCAAGATAAGCTTAACGGAACCTACGGAAGGACAGAGGTTGCATTAATGAAAGCAAATGCGGCCTATGGACAACAAAAAAGTAAGGTTGAGCAACTGGAGCAAAAAATAAAGGAAATGTCAGGAAGCAAAGAAGCCGAAGAATGGAACAAGGAAATGCTCAAATCGGAACGCCAGCTTGCAAAGATACAAGATGGGCTTTCTGGAATTGCGCAAAAAATAAAAGGAGCAGCAAATCCGTTCGGCGGTTGGTTATCGAAAGCTGCCGGAGTATATAGCACCATGCGCCTGATCAACCGGATAACCAACTCTATCAAAGGTTCCGTTGTTTCAGTTCTTGACGCCACTGGAAAATGGGGGACGACCACTGACGGAACGGCGACGGTCATGAACAAATTTAATCAATCAATCGAAAAATCACAAAAGGCGATTGGTGACCAACTTCTCCCACTCATGGCGATAGGATCAGAAATGGCGGCGAGTGCATTTGACTGGATGGCGCAGAAGGCTGTAGCTGCCGTCACCTGGATTAATGAAAATATTGACAAGGTCGTGATGGGATTAACGATACTTAGCGTGGTTGTGTTGGCGGCTGCGGCAGTATGGGGCATATCGTGGGCACTTGCGAACCTGCCGCTGCTTCTGATTATCGGATTGATAGTGGCCGTATCCTCCGCGCTGGTTGATGCCGGGGTAACGGTAACAGATGTTTTGAGCGTTGCAGGTGCGGGGTTTGGGGCGCTATATGCCGTTGTAGATAATGTTGTAACATTGGCATGGAATGCGATAGCGTCATTTGTGAATTTTATTGGCAATGCATTCAAGGACCCCATAGGAGCTGTAAAGGTTTTGTTCTACGATATGTCAATAGGAGTCATTGAAGTTATTGATGGTATGGTTACTGCTATCTTAAATCTTATCAAAATAATACCAGGCGTTAGTAGCGACATTGGCTCTGGGGTATCCGGGTATCTTCAAAGCAAGGTGGAAGAACTTGGTATTGCCCGCGAGGCGGCGAAGGAAGCCATGAATTGGGAAGAGTTCGTTGCACCCAGGGAATATAAAGACATCGGCGATACAATGAATGAATTTTCCGAAAAGTTTGCAGGCATCGGCGACAAGCTGGGCGGCATCGGAGATAAACTTACCAATTTTGATTTAAGCAAATACACCGCTGCGGGCCCAGGCGGCGGAAAAGCATTAAAAACCACTGGCGAAGTCAAAATTTCCGGCGAAGACATTAAATTGCTGATGGACTTGGCAACTATTGATTATCAAGTGACCTTTCAAACACTGGAACCGCAAATGACTGTGACTATTGGTACAGTCCGGGAAACTGTAGATGTTGACTACGTTGTCGAAGAGATAGCGGCAGTGCTTGAAGAAGCTGCGGATTCGAGGGTGGTGCTGGCATGATAGATATCATTATTGAAACGAGCGACGGTGACTATGAATTGCCGATCGCGCCGGAAGAAATCGAAATATCAATACCCGGGAACAACGAGACAGTTAATATTATCGGGACCGGCGAGGTTGTAATTCCGCGCAAGCCGGGCCTTGCCACTTTTGTGATCGAAAGTTTTATCGAAGATGATGGCGACGAGTTCATTGAATTTATTGAAGACTGGCGGGATTCCGAGCGGGCCGGTGAATTCACGGCAAGTGACATTGACATTAACATGGATGTGGTTGTTGATGATTTTAAGCATACCCGTAAGGCAGGAGAAGAACACAGAGTGTATTATACCTTGTCATTGTCGGAATACCGCCCTTATGGTGCCAAGATTATCGTTATACAAGCGGTGGAAGAGACTACCAGCGCGACGGTGCCGGAAGAGCCGAGAAAAGATAACACCGAATCGGTTCCGCAGACTTACACAGTCAAAAGCGGTGATAATTTATGGGCAATCACAAGGCGGCTGTCCGGGAATGGTGCAAACTGGCCGGAGCTGTACGCGGCGAATAAAGCGGTGGTCGGTAGTAATCCGAATCTTATCTATCCCGGACAGGTCTACGTGATTCCGCAAGGGTGGGTGACTTAATGCAATACACTATTCAATGCCAGAATACATTGACCGGCACGATGTACGATATTACAACCTTGGTGGATTCCATAACACACGATACTTTTATTAGCGGCCAGCCGGGCAAATGTACATTTACGGTGCGCGACGATCCGGGCAACCGGCTGCAAATCGTCAATGGCAGCATCATCAAGTTTTCCGTCAATGGCCGTGGCGTATTCTACGGCTATGTATTTTCGATGGAAACATCCAGAGATGGAGATAACAAGATAACAGCTTATGACCAGATTCGATATCTGCAAAACAAGGAAGTCTATATTACCGAGGGCGTGACCGCCAGCCAAATATTCGAGCTGGTTTGCAGTGAAAACTTCGGCGAATCTGCCGGGCGCAAAACTGATTCACAATATAAGGTCGTCACGCCGTCAGTGTGGATTCCGGAATACAAAATACATAACGGCACACTGTACGAGGTCATTCAGTACGGTATTGAGCAGTCAATCGTTCATGAGGCTGGGAAGTATTATTTCATCCGGGATAATTACGGAACACTTGAATTCACAGAGCTGGCGCAGTGCAAGACAAATTATATCATCGGCGACGGCTCATTACTGACGGACTATACGTACAAGCTTAGCATTGACAAGGATGTCTACAACCGAATCAAGATAACGCGGACAGACAAGGATATCGGAAGAATAATATCCCACGTATCGCCCTACACGGAATCACAAAAGCAGTGGGGCGTGTTGCAAATGGTCGAGGAAATTGACACACCCATGACCATCGAGCAAATGACGGATTTGGCCGCCAAATATCTGAAAAGATACAACAGAGAAGCGCAGACCTTGAAGCTGAATGCGCTTGGTGTGCCGGAACTGATAGCCGGTAGCGGGTTTACACTGTCAATCACTAAGTTGGGCATCAAACAGGACATGTGGATAGTATCCGCATCACACAACTATCAACAGGGGCTTCACACGATGCAGTTGGAAGTTTCTATCATGGGAGGCGTATATGGGAATATCAGCTAACAGATTGGCCGGAGTGGTGACCAAAATAGGCAATGACAGCGCAAGCGTAATACGGTCGGAGATATTTGACGGAACCGTTGCCAGCGTATCACCACTACAAATACTGATCATGGCATCGGAAAGCCGAGAATTGCCATTACCGGCGGGTGCGCTTGTCCTGTCTCCACTTTGCAAAGCGAAAACAATTACAGTCGCCGGGGAAACCGTTCGGCTGTGGGGTGATCTTGCGGTTGGAGAAAAAGTGACCTTAATGTCATTCAACGCTGGCCAGCGCTACTTTGTCGAAAGGAGTGTGCTCGAATGATACCGCAGGTAAGCGGAGTTACTATTGATCAAATTGA
>Ga0153953_1000005_pt1 | contig 49769 bp, 57 predicted proteins | sample TSNJ037MetaG_FD_104718 | JGI IMG/M metagenome (GOLD analysis project Ga0153953, IMG submission 104718) | Attine ant fungus gardens microbial communities from New Jersey, USA - TSNJ037 MetaG | ecosystem: Host-associated > Fungi > Mycelium > Unclassified | place: USA: New Jersey, Wharton State...
CGAAGAAAATAACTGCTATCTCGTAGAGGATGACTATGACAGCGAGTTTCGATACGAGGGGCAGCCTGTAAGCTCCCTTTATGAGTTAAACCCTGAACGAGTGATTTATATTGGTTCCTTTAGTAAAATACTATCCCCAGCAATCCGGCTTGGTTTTATGATATTGCCTGACAAATTGTTATCCTCGTGCAAGACATTGAAAGCACATTCAGACGTACATACGGATGCCCTGACCCAATACACATTGGCGGGATTTATTCGTAGCGGCCAATTAGAAAGGCACATCTGGAAGATGAAGAAACATTATAGCCGAAACCGAAATCACATGCTTCGTGAATTGACGGAACAATTTCCAGATGGGTTTGAAATTCTGGGACATGCAACGGGGTTGCATATGGTGGTCAGGTTTCATAATGTAATATTTACAAAGCAATTAGTCGGAGAAATTGCCCAGCAAGGTGTCAGGGTATATCCAGTTGAGGGTTATTTACTCAAAAAAACTGGTGAACACGGTCATGAAATTCTTATGGGGTATTCGAGTTTGACTTTATCCGATATAACAAAAGGTATTCGTATCCTTAATACTACGATCCATTCTTGAGCCATTGGTTCAATCTATCACAAATGAAAATTTGAATTTTGCAGAAAACATGAAACATGGTGTTTACCGGATTTTCCGCTGAACGGCAAGCAGACCAAGTCTCAAAAATATTTTAAGAATGCATACAAAAAAACGGATACCCCCCAATGGTGATATCCGTTTTTATTTCATTTAGGAAACGAAGGCGAAGAAATAGCTTAACTATATGTCCTAATATCTACTTCGTATTCTCGGAAAAGTAACCCCGAATAATATTACTCGTAATTTCTTGAGCCTTTGGCCCATTGACGCCTTCTTGTTCGTTCAAATATACGGAGAAATAAATCATATCTCCGTCAGACTCAAAAAAGCCAACAAACCATCCCCCTCTGCCGGTTCCGGTTTTACCGTATATCTTAATTCTGCTACCCGTATCCTCTTTGTACATCATTTTTATGAGTTCGGAAATATTATTTTCATCTATTTCTGTTTTGCCTTCAAAAATGCGATGCATCACATCAACTTGCTCCTGTGGTGATATTAGGAGAGAGGATTCAAGCCAAAAACCGTCGATAAGTGGGTTCCTGTTAAATCCACTTCCCTCCCATTGGCTGGTATCGCAGTTTCCGTAATTAAGTGTTTTTATAAAATCCGTCATGTTTTCTTGTCCGATTTGATCAATCAGTTTTCTATAATACCATACGCAGGAACTTTGAAATGCTTCTGTTATGGTTAAATCCTTGTTCCACGATTCAAATGTCCATTTAGTACCATCCCATGCAATGACGGACTGTGATGGAGTAACAACATCGTATTCAAAAGCGGCAAGAGTTGATATAATTTTGAATGTTGAACAAGGGGAAACGCACAACTCGCTTGCGGCCTTATTATAGACTGTATAATTGCCTAACTTGTCAAGAAAAACCGCGGTTCCTGACAGCCCGTCAAAATAAGAACTTAGGTCAACTTCGGTTTCTACTCCATTTTCTTGACTATCAATTTTACTATCAACAACCGAAGATGATTCATTCGGTACAATTTCTTCAGGTGTAGTCACTGAAGGATTTCCATTCTCATATTGCTTGCCAGATTCATTGCTACAGGATGTGATAGATAAACATAAAAGAAGCATCATACTTAAATAAATAAATTTCATTTTATCCCTCACCGCTGTCATTTTGCTTTACTTATTTTATGTGCGGTAGTATATAAATTTACTACCTTAACTGCTTACCAACAATTATTGACAGTTAATAATTTTACTGCGCCTTATCGCCCCGAAAGTTTATTATAAGCTCCAAAAGAAAAATATTAAGTATGATTATAACCCAAACTCTACCATTATTCAACGGCCACATTCGCTATAAGGCGATTGTGGCCGTTTTGATATATATGGAATTGATGAAAAGGAGGTAATCACATCAAAAACACAAGCCAAAAACGCTCCATCAACTTCTCCGTTGAAACGCTGCAAACCCTTGACAAGCTGGCAACCAAAAGCAATATCACCACATCCGAGCTTGTGCGCCGGTATGTAGAGCAAGGGCTGGCGGTTGACGGCAATAAGGAAAACGTGGACTTTATCGCCGGCATTATCCGGCAGGAGCTTACGGCGGTCTACCAGCTTGACGATATTAAGAAGCTGACCGAGCATAACACAGACCGCCTCGCCAAAATGCTGATGAAGATCGGCAAGATAAACGCCGCCGCGTTCTTTCTGCTTGTTAAGGTACTCCAAAACCTTGCCAACGACGGCAGCGACGACGCTTTCGACCAAATGCTGAACGAAGCGGTCACGCTGGGTGTGGATTACATGCAGAAAAAGGATTTTCAAATCAATAGCTTTTTACAGGATACCGACAATCTGCGGAAGCTGGCCGAAAAGCTGTAAATAAACGATGAAAGGAAAATATGAATATGGCTATGTCCGAACTCATACAACGGCTCTTGAAGATAGAGCTTACCCGGATAGGGTTTCCCGGCGCGGAGTATGACCCCGCGCGAAATGTTATTGTGGTATGCCCCGATGATAACCGTATGCCGACCATCAGTGAGGTCGGCCTTTTCCATTACGGCACGGAGCACGATCAGTTTGTTAAGGAAAAGCTGCACCCGATTATGGACAGGGTAAAGGAAATTGCCGGAGTTTTGGAAGAAAACCCCGCTTTGCTGAACAGGGAAATATTTATCCTGTCCTCCTGCAACGAATGGAAAGAATACGACAGCATGAGGTTTATCGCCGCCACCACCGACAGGGATACTCTTGTGGTGCTGGCCGCCAATGAAATCATGGAACGCAATATGAGCTATGGCGGCGAAACCGGATCGGCGGGCTTTGCGGTATTCAAAGCGGATTGCCTAAGTAATGAGGTTAATTATGATAAGCTGGGTTACGGCTTTATTCAAACTGCGGCAAATGCGGTATTCAGCGAACCGGAAACCATGCCGAAAAACTGCGAACAGGCATTAAGGCTGCTGGAACAGGATGATAACACTACAACCATGGACAGCTTGAATTTGGAAAACCGAAGCCTTACATTCTCCATCGTACAGCTTAACGCCGGTTATGAATATGTGGAGTATTACGCTGCCGGTATTCCCGACAAATACGATATTGAAGATACGGCCGGATTTCAGACTTATACGGATACCCTTGACGATGACACGGATATTTCTGTCAGCGTCCGCAGCTTCAGCGTGGGAACCGGCGAGAGCGAACACCCCGGCGAGGATGAACTGGAATTTATCAGTAGGCATATGGACGAGCTTGATAAGAAATACGGCATTGATTGTATTCAATCGGATAGCTTTTCCCATTACTACGAGCCGGAAGAAGAATATTGAAGAAGAATATTAAGGAGGACAACACTATGTCACAGGCAAAACGGTACGCCACGTTACAGGCGCTCACGGAGCGCGAAAACGAAAAGCTGGACTGCTCATACCATGCGGCTTTTTATCTGCTGTCCGGCTTCTCCTCAGTTTATTTTTATCCTCATCTTTTCAGGAAAACATTCTAAATACGCAAAATCTTACTGGAAAGATGAGGATAACGTTTTTACCTGAGGCCACAGAGATGTGCCATTTCCTCCTCGCCATCAGGCCACATTGGTTCTTCCGGGACTGAAACGTTCCCTTTCTCCATCGCCGTTCTCATCATCTCTATGGAAGGAACCGCATAGATTCTGGTTGTTTCAGTCGATGAATGGCCAAGTATCCTGGAAACAAGTTCAAGTTCCACGCCATTCTGGTAAAGGCCTGTGGCACGTGACCTTCTTACCATGTGGGGATACACATGTTCAGGTAGCCCAGGATGCTCAGGGCGGATCATGTCTGCATATTTTTTGAGTATGCGTTCGACGTTTCCTGTTGACATCATTCCTATCTGGGCACGGATTACCGTATAAAAGAGAGGGTGACTGCCATCCCGTTTTGGATGATATTTATCCATATAGGCATTCAGATGGGCAACCGTTCTATCCGTGATGGAGACGATGCGTTCTTTATCACCCTTTCCACGAACCCTGATATATGGCACGGATGTTTCGGCATTGAGTGAGGACACTTTTAACTCCAAAAGTTCCGATACCCGGATTGCAGAATCGTATAAAAGAATCATCATGGTGCGGTCACGTAACCCGATCTTTGTATTCGGCGGCGCCTCAAGCAGTGCTGCCAAATCGTCCTCACTGATCGTTTCACGGGCACGCTTTGGAACACGTAAGAACGGAACCTTTGACGCAGTAAGGGCTACAGATTGAAGTGAAACATCGCCATCCGCCGCATACCACAGATACGCCCTTATTGCAGCCAGCCGGTTATTACATGTTCTTGCGGCACATCCTGATTCCTTGAGAAAAGCAATGTAATCAAGAAGGAAGTCATGTGTGCAGTCCTCGAAACGGAATTTCCTGAGCGATATCTGTTTATTATCCGTCACATAACGGCGGAATACCGTAAGGGCATCCCTATATGTTTCAACCGTATGCCCGCTCTTCAAAGCCCGATCCGGAAGATAATGGTTTAGATAGTCACACGTTTTTGAGAAAAAGAGTTCCTGGTCTGTGGTTTTATTCTTCATAAGTGCTTACCTCCGGAATAATCCTTGACGACATGGTGTCTTTGCTCCGGATAATCCTGAACGCTTCTTCGATCTGATGATAGTAATAAAACGTATCATCTGGACTGCAATGGCCAAGATATCTGCTTAAGTATGGCATCATGACGTTCAGGGCAATGCCGCTCTCCATCCAAAGATTCATTCTTTTTACCACAAAACTATGCCTGAGACTATGGACTGTAGGGGGACGGTCACAATTCGCTGCAAAGGATGTTTTTGCCCAGAATTGCCTGAACTTTAGATCAATTGTGCACACACTGAGCTTACATTTCGGATCACGTGCTGGAAAAAACCAGATGGATGATATATGGTAAACTGAATCCACGAGATTTCTATACCAGGTGCAAAGTTCCACAAGATCCGGAACTAGATAAACGATCCTGTCTTTCCTTCCTTTCGACTGTGCAATGCGGATGGAACCGTCGCTCAGGTTGACATCGGTATTCCTGAGCTTTCGTGCTTCGGAGATTCGAAGTCCACAGCAGTAAATGATACGGAATAATATCCGGTATTCCATGGATAATCGCATGAACGCGGCTGCTTTGCATTTTGGGTGATAACTGTCGGCTGCTTTAAAAAACTCCAGGATTTCTTCATCTGAAAGCACATGTGCAACGGAATTACTCTTCTTATAAAAGTGGGTTGGGATATACGCTTCCATTCCCTGTGACTGCACATAGAGAGACAGCTGGCGGAGCGCAGATATCCTGCGTGAACAGTAAACCTTCCCCTCAGTAGCACGGATAGTTCCCCATGCCATAACGAGTTCTCTGGTAATTACAGGCTGCGAAATGTTTTGCTCCATACAAAATGCATCAAAGTGTTTCAGGTGGTATTCTTCCGTATCATACTGGAACCCTGCCAGGCGTTTCTGGAGAATCAATGCGTCGATATCGGGGGCAAAACAGCTTTGGCATTGATAGCTCTTCATCATCATTACAACAGCCCTCCCATCTCTAATGACAATCCTGTATCAACAAGGGTAAGTCCACAGGAACGTATTCTTTCTTCATCCAGAGAAAGGTACTTCATTACGCTGGTGTTGTCCTGATGCCCAAGCGAATCCATAACTGTTGCGATACTTGCCTGATTCTTTAGCAAGCGGGTTGCAAATGTTCTTCTTGTCACGTGGAACCCGCCGCCTTTTACATCTTTCCGTTCAGGAAGGAGGCTGTGGAGGGCTTTCGTGCAGTTCTTTGTTGTCAGCTTTCCATAAGGAGCCTTGTGCCGGATGAATATATGGCTGTCGCTGGATTTTGGACGACCGCTCCTGATATATTTATAGATTGAGTTACCGACCTCAACCGGCATTGGAAGCGTAAGCTGTGCCTGCGTCTTTTGCTGGATAAAGGTTATCTGTCTCTTTTTCCAGTCGATATCTCGGAGCTTCAGGTTTACGACGTCTGAAGCCCGCAATCCCATCCTTAAGCCGATCATTACCATTGCGGTATTTCGGAGTTCCATCGCTTGATTGTGTGATTGCCTGTAATCATTAATCCGGTCGATCTGCGAGTCTGTCAGGATGTCTATGGGCTTCTCAACTGGCGCCGTTCCTGATGAAAGGCAGGTGTGAAGCGACTTGTTATCAATGTGCCCCCTCTCTTCCAGGTATTCAAGGAACTGGCGAATTACGGTGAAATAGGAAGACCGTCCTTTAAATGTATCATGCTGGTCGGTAAGACTGAAGTCATTGATAACATCAGATGTGAGCTCAGCAAATGTTGAGATGCCATGGCTGATTAAATAACGACAGAACCTGATGCATGGATACTGGCATTTATCTACTGTTCCTGTACTGCGGAATTCCCTCTTCTTCCTATTAAGAAAAGCAGAAATTGGCTCCCTGCACCATTGGGGAAGGGACTCAAACAGAGTGGATTCATAGCGGTACTTTTTATCAGGAAGGATATCGCAAATGTCGGCATACTCTTCATAACATTTCAGTATCCTTCGCCAGTTTTTCCACGAACTTCCTATGGTATTCTGAATCTCCGAAAACCATATCCGGACGATTTCAGGCAGATAGCCTAGTCCGTGAATTTCAAGGAAAAGATACAGTGCCGTTAATGAATGGCGTGCAAGATATAAAGTAGTTCCTGCATATCCGTGGTTTTGCAGTATTCCAACAAAGCCATCAATGGAATCATACAGCTCGTCTGCCGGGAAATCGAGGCTCTGCCTGCGGAGACGTTCTATAACAGCTCGATGTTCTTGTGAGAATCTTTCCAAAGCGCCAACATGTGAATCTGTCCGGCTGTCAAGCAGCATACTGTAACATCTACGACACAGCCCTCTCGTCGAAAAAAAAGACAGCATTCTGGCGGCATGGCCAAGAATCAATGATTTTGTCTCTCCTGTACAGAACAAATCTGCATTATAAAGGCGGCGAATGTCCTGATATGTGAGTTCGTCCACATTTGCCAGTCCACAATCGCTGAAAAAAAGCATGACTTCAGAGCAGTAGGATCTAGCTAATTCCCAGGAACGCTTTGAATAGTTGTCCCGACGGGAATCGAGATACGCATCAAGTGCCGGCTTTAGAGAATCGGGAACCTTTTCATAAGAAGGTTTGATTTGATACAAATGCCTGTCAGTGATTGTTTCTGAAGATATCATCTCTGCCAACTGTATCATGTACTGATTCCAGAAATAGCATTTCTGTCGGAAATAAATCCCTTTGATTGATGCAAGCCACCGTTTTACGGTCTCGTCTGAATAAATCAACCCATTGATATTCAGATATTCAGCAAATGCCGTGTAGCATTCTTCATGAGAAGCACGGCTGCTTGAGCAGACATGTTTCTCTTTGAGAAAATCCATTACCTTTTTTGTGTTAAGATAGTAATCCATGAAATCACCTCTCGTTTCTTTAAGATGATTTCATTATCACACAGTCAAAAGATATTATCCTCATCTTTTTATGACAGGCACCGCATAAATAAAGGATTTCTGTTGATTGTGAGGATAAAAATAAGCTGAGGAGAAGCCACATTACCATCATATGATGGTAATGTGGCAACGCCGACATATGCGGTAAGGCATATACCTTTGTAGACAACGCCGGCATTGACTTTGAGGGGCTTATAAAAAGCAGCCAAGACCTTGACGAGCCGCAGCAACAGCTTTTATCCGTCGCACACAACCTGTTCTCATGGACAAGCGAAAGGTTGGTCACTCCCTTTGATATCTCCCGTATGGGGCATCCGTACATGGAGCTTGTCTGCAACGCCATCTACATAGCGTCCGGTGAATATGCCGTGAGGATGGAACTGGACGGACAGAACCGGCCGGCGCTTGTACTGGACACAAGCCGCCATGAAAGGACAAGGCACATCCACGCAAACCTTGAACGTATGATTATGGGGCAGGCCGAAACGCCTTATGATGAGGGCTTTGAACAGTAAAACAACAATCTGAAACCGGGAGGTAAATATGATAACAGCAGTAATTAAGCAAGGCGAAAACACATTAGTAACGCAATTCCCCGTTTCCAATTACGAGTTGTCGGCGCAGCTTAACAGTATCGGGATTATGGCGCGCGCCGCCGATATTCCCATATTTGGTACAAAGAGCATTGATGTAAACCTTGCGGCCGATGAGGAAATCGGCGCCGCCGTCCTCAAACGGCTGTCGGATAGCGATACCCTTTCGGGGCTTAATATCGCCTGTCAACTGATTGCAAAATGCGCCCCCTACGGCTACGGCGAATTTTTGGATATGCTTGAACCGAAACCGGACGGCAGATACGAGTTTTACAGGCGTTTTGAAACAGTACCGCCCAGCGCCGAACCGGGTATGAAAGGCATTATAGAGGAAGTCCGGCGATATTCCACTACCATGGAAAACTACCGCAGGGTATGTGAGGCCGAAGAACAGGATTTTGACGAACAGGAGGATGACGAGGGCTGGGATCGGTAGCCTGGCCGCAGGGAGGTGAGGCCATATCTCCATACTGATGTATAAACAGCGTTTCCGCAACCCCAACTACAAAAGCACAGCCGGGGCGAATTACGCCCATGTGCGGTATATCGCCACCCGCCCAAGGGTTATGAAGAACGAGGGCATGAGCCACGGGCTTTTCGGCAAGCTGACACCGGGCGGCATACAGGAGTTTGAGGACTGGAAAGAGATTGCGCGGCTGGTGTATGCCAACTCCAAAAACCATATCACCATGTACCGCAGTATCATATCGTTTTCGGAGGAAACCGCCGCCGAGCTTATGCTTAAAGGTCAAAAAGATTGGCAGCGGTATATCGAGAACCACATTATGACGATTGCCGAAAAGAACAATATTCGGCGCGAACATCTACAATGGGCTTGCGCGGCGCACAATGAGCGCGGCCACCCGCATATCCATGTGGTGTTTTGGGATACCTCCAGCCGGGTCAAAAATCCCTTTACCCCTCCCGCCATCCCCAACGCGATCCGCAGGCAGATGATTAAAGACACGTTCCCCGAAAAAATTAGGGAGTACGGCCGGCAAAAGGATGAGGCGGTGTCGGCCATGCGCAAAATCAGCGACGAGCTGGTGGACGATTTCGAGAAACATATGCGGCTGGTGGACAAGGGTAAATACAAAAATCTGCGCACGGCATATGACGAGGATAACGAGTTATCCGACAGCTTTGATTTTGACGATAAAACCCTAAACGATATTGCGGACAGGGTATTCCGCATAAAAAGCGCCCTGCCGCCCAAGGGCAGGATCGCCTATCAGCTTTTGCCACCGGACGTTAAGGAAATGGTAGACGGTCTGGTGCGGAATATCATAGAGGCTAACCCCGCCGTCAAAAGCCTTGTGGCTAATTATGTCCAGTCAAAATTGAACCTTACCAAACTGTATTCCTCCGATGAAAACTATCTTAATACCATGTCGGAGAAGTTTACAAAGGAAGCCGAGAAGATTATCGCCAACCGGATTTTAGGCATGGTGAAATCCTTAAACCGCCTTGATTATGAAATGAAGTCGGACGAGTATATTCAAAGCCGCAGGGAATATTACGCCGCGCAGATACTTTATGAAATCTTTGATATGCTCTCCATGCTCACCCGCCAACACAATGACGAGTACGGCAAATACGCCAACACCCGTTACGGTGATTTATCCAAGGAGGCTAAAAAGGAATTGTATTTGAGGTATCAGGATAAAGGCTACGAACATTAAGTAATCCTGCCTGTTTGGGCGGGATTTTTTACCGTCCAAAATTATAACAGGCAAAGGAGAAATCAAATGACACGGCTACAACAAAAGAAGCATTTTAATGGCTGCGGCGTTTCCATACGTCCGCAGCCTGTTTTTTCATATCCCAAAGGCCACCCCTGCCACGGCTGCCCATATACGTTCCGAGCCGATAAGCCAAGCTGCACCATGGGCGGCAGACCGGGCGACTGCGCGTGGTATTTCTACCGCAGACTGATGGAGAAGCCGAAACCGCCGCCGCCCACCGCGCCGGACAATCCGGCCCCGCCAGTGCGCAGCGCGGAGTATGAGGTAATTGAGAATTGTATCGAAAAGCTGTGCCGGGTGGCCGAGCGGAAATTCGGCAGGGAGTACGCCGAACAACTACGACAAAGGAGGTTTTCCACCCCATGAAAACAAGACAGGCGTTTTTTAAGGACTTTTTCGCAAGGCTAACGGAAACGGGTTTTACCGTAAAGGAGCTTTACGAGAACGACATAGCCGCCGAGGTGTACGCAGGCCCCGCCCTGTTCTGCGCCATCACGCAGGATGGGGAAATCATTTACGAGGACTACAATGCCGATCAGTCACGGCAGCTTGAACAGGCGGCTGCCGAGACAAGGACGGCGCTGGACTTCTGCGATGAGGCCCCGTTCAGAAAGCTAAATCAAATGGAAACGGTAAGCCTTGCGCGCGGCGCTTATAACAAGGTATTTGAGAGCGCCGACGCCGTTATGCTCTGCCGGTTCTCGGAACTGTTCGGCTATGAGTTTGTCACCTGTTCCAAGGCGGCCGACCGCCATAACAAACGGGCATATTACAGGGAAATGCTGTTTTACGACCGGCAGGCGGCGCAGGACAGCTTTTTACAGCGCGGCGGCTTTACGCTGGACGGCCGTTCCCCCGTTTTCACCAATCAGGAATACAAGCTCATTTTGGAGTGCTGTACCAAGCGCGCCATGCTGGATAACGATCTGGACGGCGGCACGGAGAGCCGGATAAACGGCATTATCCAAAAAATAGAGGTCGCCCTGCCGGAACAGGCCGAGCTATCGCCGCGCCAGTTTTTCCATGACGAGAGAAATTAAAAGGAGGTCGCTATGAAAACAAAAACCGAGTTTTACAAAGCATATTTTGAAGCCCTGCAAAAGAAAGGCTTTACCGTCGCCCCCTCCACCTCCCCCGATTATGTGGCGGACATTTACCACAAGGATAAGCTGGTGGCCTTTTTCAGCAAGAACGACATGATTATCAAAAATCCGTTCCTTGAAGTGCCGGACAAAATCATGGAGCGCATACAGGCCACGGCAAAAGCCACGGCGGTCGCCTGCGGGATCTGTTCGGATAAGCCTTTTGACGAGGCCAGCGCCGAAAAGCTGGCAAACAACGTATTCAAAATCAACGAGCATAACGGCGTAGTGTTAGCATGTAAGCATCATCCCCTGTTTGAGTTTGTATTGTCCACCTACCGCAAGGACGCCGAGAACGGCGGCCAACCCATCCAACGGCAGTATTTTTACAACAAGGAGGACGCCTTTGAGAGTTTTGCGGTGCGCAGCGGTTTGATTGACGAAAAGAAGCTGTTTACCGAAACGGAGCTTAAAATCGTACACGCCGGACTTGTGAAAATGAGGACGATTGACGATAACCTGACCCATGACGATCTCAATTCGGTAGAAAGGCTGGTGGACAGGATCGAGGACATTATCCCCGAACTGCAAAAGAAAGAAAAGCTGTTTGATTTTGAGCGGTTTTTCGGGGGCATGGAAAACGAACTGGAACGGTAAAAAAATAGCACCCTGCCGTTTCTACAAGCAGGATACTATCTTTTCAAACATTGTAACCGCATAAGCCAGCTTTTCCTTATCACAGGATTTTAGAGCCGTTGTCAGCGCCCTTATCTCCGCTCCGTTTTCGCTTTCGTCATAACCGAATACCATTTCATCCAATGACATTTTCAGTATGGAGGAAATACCGATAAGCGTATCCAAGGACGGGTTTTGGAAGCCGTTTTCAATCTTCGTATAAGAGCTATACGAGATTTTCACGTTTTCTGCTACTTGTTCCTGCGTAAGTCCTAAAAATCCTCGTTTCTGCTTTATGCGCCGCGCCATAGCGTCTAATTGCTCTTTTTCCATAGCTTTCACCTCTATTGAATGTTATCTTATATTCTATCCATTTACCATTCTGTACAACCGAAAATTTATATTGCACTATTACCGAAAGTCTGTTAAAATTTCATGCGGTGGGATTGAAAGATTCTGCCAATAATAAAAAGGAGGATGATACAATGCACCATCAACCGCAGGGCGATTCCATATGGGGAAACATCAACACCGTTGCCGAAATCGCCTTAAATGTCTACTATATTTTTGCCGAAAACGGCGAGGGTATTATGATCCCCAAGGATAAAGCCAAGGACACCATTTCCGAAAAGGCGGCCGCCGTAGGCAGGTCGGACAACGGCTACCTCTGCTATGGCAAGGACGAAAACATGGATATACCCATGTATGAGGTACTGCAAAGGCGCGTCGCCGCCTGTGAGAGAATAAAAGCGCAGGCGCTCACGCAAATGCAGGAAATCAAGCGTGACGGCAGCCTGCGGCTGTCGGATTATTTCGGGGAGTGCGAACCACCGGCCAAAACGCCGGACGGCGAAGCCGGAAATCTTCAAAAGGTGCGTAACGGCATATATTTCGCGTCCACTGGCGACGCTACATATTTTGCCGTGCATGAAAACGTGGCTGAAAACTTCATGTCGCCCATTGCAAATGCTTTTGGCAGGAAAGCGGACGGCTACTTATGCTACGACCTTACCACATGCGCCGTTCCGCTCAACGAACTCCGGCATATTTACGACGAGGCGGACAACCTTATCGTGTCCGAGGACAGTCTGTTCGCCACGCTGGGCGCTAATTTCAAGTCGTATGTGGATATATACAATGATATTATACATGAAGAAGAACGGATACCGCCTGTCGAAGCGCCCACCGCCCTGTTTTTACAGCGCCAGCTTGACGCTCCGCAGGCAGAACCCGCCATGGAACATTCGCCGGCACATGAAACGGACAATTTCAGCGAACAGGTAGAGGATTATGGTTTTGAGCCGTAATTCTCTACCTGCAATGCCAGTCAAGACTTCAAACAAAACTGGATTTCTGTTCATTATGTGTTATAATTCCTTATATACATGGGAATTATTATCTGCATTGTGCGATTGAGCAGCATAAAGCGCAGTAAGTTTATATAATACAAATACGCCACCTCTCATTATGGTGCATGAAATGAGAGGTATTTCAAAATATTACATGCTAATATTATAGGAAGAAAGGACGGTTGTAATGGATTGGCTTAAACAAATGAATGATGCCGTTTCGTACATCGAGGACAACCTTATCGACGAGATTGATTATGCTAAAGTGGCGCAAAAAGCCTGTTGCTCAGTTTATCATTTTCAGCGCATGTTTTCGTTTATTGCCGGATTGCCGCTCTCTGAATATATCAGACGCAGACGGCTTGCTCTTGCGGCATTTGACTTGCAAAACAGCAATGAAAAAGTAATCGATATTGGTCTTAAATACAGCTATGATTCTCCCACAGCTTTTACAAGAGCATTTCAAAACATGCACGGCGTCATTCCCACTGCCGCCCGTGAAAGCGGCGTTACATTAAAAGCCTATCCGCCGATTGCCTTTCATATTTCTATAAAAGGAGCGGTTGAAATGAAGTATCGTATTGAGGAAAAACAAGCTTTTCGTGTTGTTGGAGTAAAGCTGCACACGACAATAGAAAACAGCGAGTGCTATACGCGCACACCGCAATTTTGGGGAGAAAATGCCCAAAACGGTATGATCGGGCGTATTGCAAGCCTTATCGACGGTGAGCCGAAAGGCATTTTAGGCGTCAGCATATGTAATTCTGCTTTTGTCGATAGTGATTTTGATTATTATATCGGCGTTGCAACAAGCAAGAAGAAAATAGATAATACCGAGGAAATAACTATTCCCGCTGCAACCTGGGCAGTATTTGAATGTACAGGCCCAATGCCCACTGCAATACAAGAATTGCAAAAGCGCGTTGTTACCGAATGGCTGCCAGCTTCCGGCTATGAATATGCCAATGCACCCGATATCGAGGTGTATTTTGATGATGGAACAAAATCTGACGCAAGAAGCGAAGTTTGGCTACCCATAGTAAAGAAGTAATGGTATAAGGAGGTGAGTTTGTTTTGGAGCATTTGGTTTATTGCGATACAAAGGCAACGGTTTTAGATAAAATTCTAATCGGCACAAAGACCATGATAATTCGTGGCGCTGCGGCGAGAAAGCTTCCTCATGGCAGAGTATTTGAAGGCGAAACGCTTTATTTTATTGAGAACAATGGGGATGGGCTGGTTAAAGCAAAAGCGACGGTAAAAAGTGTGTTTAATTCGGAGAAAATGACTGAGGAAGAATCAAAGGCCATTATTGCACAAAACAAAGACAAGCTCAATCTTTCTGATGAACAGATAAAACGCTGGGCGGGTAAAAAAGTTCTCTGCCTTATAGGAATAAAAGATGTAATGACGATTGAACCGCCCCTTGTGTTTGACCGACAAAAGAATATGGATGATTGGATCACAGTCGAAAATATTAAGTCTGTTCTGGAAGGGTCAAACGAAAAATATACAAGCGTTAGAGTGTAAGTAAAACGCCGTTAACGCTTGATTAGAGTGATTATCTGCTATGATATTAGGTTAATACTCGTTAGGTGCGGCGGTTTGAGCATTTGGCAATGACGCAACGAGTTTATATTTTCGGAGGTTCAGGAGGTTCATATGACTTTACAAGAACATCAAAAAGATTTTACTCCCGTCGGAATAAGGGTGAGTGTAAAAGAAACAGGTACGCTTTACCATGGTACAAAGGCAGATTTGAAGGTTGGCGACTTGATTGAGGCAGGGCATTAATCCAATTACGTCGAAGAAAAGAAAGCGAATTTTGCATATCTCACCGCAACTATGGACGCCGCAATATGGGGAGCGGAATTAGCAGTTGGCGAAGGAAGGGGTGGGATATATATTGTAGAGCCTACCGGGTCAATAGATGACGACACTAACCTCACAGACAAGAAATTTCCTGGTAATCCTACAAGGTCGTATCGTACAAGAGCGCCGTTGCGTGTCGTTGGCGAAGTGTCAAACTGGCAAAGACACTCCCCGGAGGTACTCCCAAATATGCTTGATAATCTTGCCGAACTCAGGCGGCTTAGTCTTGATGAGATTGACGACTAACTTTGTGATGGTGGGCAGATATGGATTATCTGAATAATACAGAGTATAAGCTATAAATGGGTCAAATCTGCCTAACTGCTTGATTATCAAGATTATTCAACACACCGGGGCATGGCACAATGCCATCGGTTATATTCCAGCCGTACATTCCCGAAACGGAGTGTGCGGCCTTATTTTTTTGGAGGTGAACCGTTTGAAACTCGTATATATCGCAAGCCCCCTGCGGGGCGATTATAACACAAATATTAAAAACGCCGTGGAATACTGCAAAAACGCCTGCGATATGGGCGTGATTGCTCTTGCGCCCCACATCATCTTCTCCCAATGGTGCAACGACACAATCCCTGAGTCGAGGGAACAGGGCTTGAAGCTGGGGCTGGAACTGCTATCTAAATCGGATGAATTATGGGTGATGGGTGATCGCATAAGCCAAGGCATGGCCGGGGAAATCGCCTATGCCAAGGAACACGGCATACCCATATTCGCCGTGGACGATCCCCAAAATTTAGACCTTTACCCTGTAAGCCATGACGAAAACCCGCTTTTGGGCGCTCATTCCTGCCTGCCGGACAGCAAAAACGGGCATTTTGAGGGCAAGATTGTCGTACTCCGGTACGACCATTTGAAACCCGAATACAGGACGCCGCTTAATCAGCTTTGGCTTGCCACTCATGGGAACGGGTGCAGGCCGAACGCTATCGGCAGGAGCGTTTTTCTGACGCATATTACGGACGGCGATAAAATGGCCGTTGACCGCCATGATATATGCGGCGTTGCCAAGCCGGAGGTTTTTGAACAGATGAAGTCCATATATCCGGCAATGGAAGCGGTGGTAGCGGACAACGGGCAGGACATGGACGAGGGGATGGACAGATGAAGCTAAAGGAAAAGCTGATATTAAGCGGTATCATCTTGATTTTTGGCACGGTGTTCAGCCTGTTTTTCACCGCCGCCATCCACGGACTGCTGTCACGGCAATACGAAGCCCTGACGCTCATTCCCTTTTTGGAGTGCGTGGAGGGCTTGTTCACGCAGAGACAGCAGTTATTGTTATTCTTGTCCTTTGAGGGCTTTATCGCCCTGTGCTGTATGCTGTTCTTTGTGCAGAACAACCGCCCCTATCAAAGCCAGCTTGTCAATGTGACGGAGGATATACAGACCCCCGCCCCGGTCGGCCAGTTTCAACACGGTTCGTCGCGCTGGCTCAGAGAAAAGGAAAAGGCCAAGGTGTTCAGCATGTATACCTTAGACCCCGGCGATAAAGTCATAAAGGAGCTAATCGACACAGGCTATCATGGCCTTGATTTTCTGAAAGAGGAAAAAGCAAGCGAAACCGAGGCGGCGGCCCCATCTGCGGACGAGCCGCCGCCCGTTTCCATAAAAACGAGAGTAAAGGAGGTATTACAGGATGACAGCTTTGAAACTGTGGCTGATTTTTCTGCGGCTGCTGCGTTAAAAGAACCGGAGCCGCAGAAAGAGCCTGCCGCCGAAACGGTAAAATCGCCGGGGAAAGACCGCTATAAGCTGCTGAAAGAGGGCGGTATCGTTATCGGCATGACAAAAGAGGGAAACAGGGAGCATATTTACTATCTGCCGGACGATACCCATACCCTGACCATCGGCGCGACACGCTCCGGCAAAACACGCTGTCTTGTTATTCAGTCAATCTGTGCTTTGGGGCTTGCCGGCGAAAGCCTTGTCATTTCAGACCCCAAAGCCGAACTTTTCGAGTACACATCGGATTTTTTAACCAAGATAGGTTACGAGGTTATCTGCCTTGATTTTAAGAATCCCGAAAAAAGTACCCGATACAATCTCCTGCAACCCATCATCGACGCCGTGAACCGTAACGACATGGAAAAAGCCGAAATGTACGCATGGGATATAACGAACATTTTGGTGGGCGATAACGTGTCCAACGAAAAGATATGGGAGAACGGTGAAAAATCCACCATAGCGGCGGCGATCCTGTGCGTGGTGGTGGACAACGCCAAGCGGCCGGAGTACCAGAACCTCACCAACGTCTACTGGTTTATCGCTGAAATGTCAAAATCGGTAGGCGGCAAGACTCCCATGCAGGAGTATGTGAAGAAGCTGAAAAGCGGACACCCCGCAAGGGCGCTGCTGTCCATATCGGACGTTGCACCCAGCCGCACCAAGGGCAGCTTTTATACCTCGGCGCTTACCACCCTGCGCCTGTTCACAAGCAAGTCCGTCTACTCCATCACCCACAAGAGCGATTACGACATAGCGGAGATCGGACGGAAGAAGCAGGCCCTTTTCTTCATTCTGCCCGATGAAAAAAGCACCTATTATCCTATCGCAAGCCTTATGGTGTCACAGCTTTACGAATTGCTGGTGCGACAGTCGGACGAGCGCGGCGGCCGGCTGATTAACCGCGTCAACTTCATCTTGGATGAATTTGGAAATTTTACAAAACTGAATGATTTTACTAATAAATTGACCGTAGGCGGCGGGCGGGGTATGCGGTTCAACCTGTTTTTGCAGAGCTTTGAACAGCTCACCGAAAAATACAACAAGGAAACGGCTTCGATAGTAAAGTCCAACTGTCAGACATGGGTGTATCTGCAAGCGGACGATAAAGAAACCTTACAGGACATATGCGAAAAGCTGGGGAAATACACCACCAGCGCATACCAGCTATCCAGCCAGCACGGGCGGTATGTCAACCCCTCGTCCTCCCACTCGATCAGCCTTGTGGCAAGGGATTTGCTCACGACGGACGAAATCCGCAGGGTATCCCGCCCCAATCAGATCGTGATATCGCGCTCCTATCCGGCCATGATGAACTCCCCCGACCTGTCACAGTGGTATTTCAACACAATGCTGGGGCTTGGGGATAAGGAGCATAACCGCAGGGTGAGGGAGGAACGGCAGGCCAAACGGCCGGTACTGTCCAAGTTTGAGGGCGAAATCCCTCTTTGGAATATATGGGTTTATTATACCAAGGACTTGCAGCTAAAGGAGGAGCGGCAGAAGAACCAAGCGTTTGCGGCTCAGGCAGGCTCTATGTTTTCAGAAAAAGCATTTATGAGAAAAGGAGGCAATCCGGTAAATGATGAAGAAGATGATTAACGGTGCTAAACAAAGGCTGAAGGCGGTGGGTGTTACGTTGCTCACCGCTTTTATTATGCTTCAAAACAGCATGACCGCCTATGCGTCAGGCGTTGGCGGCAGTAAAATCGTGACCGGCACGGAAAAGCTCATTGGCGATGTAACCACATGGCTGATGGTGCTGGCCCCGGTCGTGGCTGGCTTATTGATTATTTATTTCTGTATCCGGCGGTCCGCCGCTGATGAGATGGACACGAAAAAATGGAACAACAGGATTGTTGTGGCGATTGTGTCCTGTATCGGCGCTGTTTTGGGCAGCGCCACACTCAACATCATCATCGGCTACTACAAATAAGCCGGTGGCAATACCAAGCGTTAAAAACCGCAGGAAGCCCCTGCGGTTTTGTATTTTCAATTCAAAAACTAATTTTATGGAGGTAATTCTGTATGAGGAAAATCACCAATACCATGAACAATGCGGTAACAAAGGCATACCTTTTCGGTATCCGCGCAAAAGAAAAAGCGACCGCCGCCCTGCGCGGCAACGAGGGCGAGGGCTTTGTGGATACGGCGCTTAAAATCCTTATTTCCGTCGTGGTGGGCGCTCTGCTGCTTGCCGGCCTGTATATGCTCTTTAAGGACACCCTGCTCCCCACGCTTACCAAGCGCATTATCGACCTGTTCGATTACAACGGCAACTAAGCCGCCGCTATTCCTTTTCAAGCCGTCTGCCTTTCGGGGCGGGCGGCTTTTTTTCTTGTATCCAACTATGAATGGAGGAATTAAAAGTGAGAATCACAGCTAAAATCGTAAAGACCTTTGACAACGCCGGCAAGCTGAAAGCCATAGCCACCGTAAGCCTTGGGAACGAATTTCTTGTGACCGGGGTACGGGTGGTGGACTGTGAAAAGGGGCTCACCGTGTTCATGCCCAGCATGAAGGACAAGGCCGGGGAGTACCGTGACGTATGCTTTCCCATCACCGCCCCCTGCCGTACACAATTCAACAACGCCGTGCTGAACGCCTACGACCGGCACTTAAAGGAAACGGAGCGGGAGGAATGAGGGCGCGCCCATACCGGGCTGACAGGAGGTGAACGCATTTGGAAGTAATCATTGTCCTGCTGATTGTCGCCATATTAAACGGCGCAATCGCGCTGATCGACGAAATGCTGGAAAGTCTTGTACCCATGACGCTCCACGCCGACCAATATATGACCGGCTTAAACGGCGGCAGTATGGTGGACACGCTGTTTCAAATCCTGCTGGGAGTCGGCGTATCGCTTATCATACTCAAATTCCTTAAAAAAGGCTTTGAGTGCTACGTCCTTTGGACGGACGGCGACCCGGACGCCGACCCCACCAACCTTGTGATACGGTTCATGCAGGCCATGGTGGTGGCGGTCAGTTTCCCCGTGCTATACGGCTGGCTTGCGGAGATTGTGCAAAACCTGTCCGACCAGCTTTTGACCGCCATCGGCGCGTCCACCAACTACGACTGGCAGGCGTGGGTGGACGGTATATCGACCCTCGGCATTGTGACCGCCATATTCGGGCTGGTTTTCGTAATCTGCTATTTCCTGTTGTACTTCCAATTCCTTATGCGGGGTTTGGAACTAATGATATTGCGGGTGGGCGTACCCGTAGCCTGCGTCGGGCTGATTGACAATGACAAGGGCGTGTTCAAGAGCTATATGAACAAGTTTTTTCAGACGGCTCTTGCGGTGATTGTGCAGATATGTCTTTGCAAGCTGGGAGTCGGCATGATGTTAAACATGCACATCTTTTGGGGTATCGCCTGTATGATACTCGCTATCAAGACGCCCAAATTCCTTAGTGAATTTCTTGTACCCACGGGCGGCGGCGGTGGCGGCGCGATAAACAACGCTTACCATTCCGTAAGGCTGATACAGATGATTAAAAAAGTCAAGTAAGGGAGCGGTGACAATATGATTAACATTGACGATATTTCCACGGCTGTCATCGTCCTTTTACGCTTGGGCGCGGCGTTCCGCTTTGTTTACTGCATGATACGCCTGCAAAGCGCCGAGGACGAGGCGGCGCAGTTTAAGAAGCGGGCGAAAAGCACCGTGATTTTCTACATCATAGCAGAGTGTGTATGGCAACTGAAAGAGATTGTTTTCTATTACTATTCCTGAGTATTGGAGGTTTATGGTGACAAATGAAACCTTATCGCTATATATCCCCACGGGGGTAAAGGCGCAAAACGAATTATTTAACGGCTTCGGCAAGCGGGAGCTTATGCAGAGCATAGCCGGTTCCCTCGGCGGCGGCGCGGTCGCCGCGCTCATATGGCTGCTTTCGCAGAACGTGGCCTTTACGGTGGTGGCGGTGCTGGCCGGCATTTTCGGCTCGGTGATGATGTGTACCAAAGACCAGAACAACCAAAGCGTTGTAGACCAGATCGGCAACATGGTACGGTTCGGCCGCAGCCAGCAGATATACCCCTACCGCAGCCTTGACGAGTGGGGCATAAAATAAGGCTTATATATGTAAGCAATCAATCAAAAAAGGGAGTTGATATGAATTTTATAGACCTTTTTTCCGGCATCGGCGGCTTTCGCCGGGGGCTGGAACGGAGCGGACACAAATGCGTAGGCCATGTGGAAATCGACAAATACGCAAACACAAGCTACTGCGCCATGTACGGCCTTGCGCCCTGCAAATTCGGGGATACATCGGCAAATTCGTACATGGTATGCGATACGGAGGTGAATAAGGACTGTGACGGAAAAAGCTGCAACGGCGAATGGTACGCCAAGGACATTAAGCGAATCGGAGCGGGAGAAATTCCAAGGGCTGAAATCTGGACTTTTGGCTTTCCTTGCACCGATATTTCAATCGCCGGCCGAATGGCCGGGCTTCACGGAGAGCGAAGCGGACTCTTTTTTACGGTTATTGGCCTGCTCAAAGGCCAAAATCCCGAAGATAGACCCAAACGGCTTATCGTTGAAAATGTTAAGCATCTTGTGTCAAGCGAGAGAGGCGGGGCATTTACCGCCGTTCTGTCTGAATTATGGGAAGCTGGGTATGACTGTGAATGGCAGATTGTCAATTCAAAGGACTTCTATGTTCCCCAGCACAGGGAGCGGGTGTACCTTGTTGGATGTCTTAGAGGACAACGTACCGGAGAAGTATTTCCTGTCGGCGGAGCAAACGAAACGCCTGTTAAGCAAATCTTAGGCAAGACGCAGGGCAACCGGCTCTATGATCCGTCCGGGCTTGCCGTCACCATGACGGCCAACGGCGGCGGTTTCGCCGGCCGCACGGGGATGTATACCGTATCGGTCAACCGGATAGACGGATTAAAAGACAGCATTGACACGGCCCATACCCTGACCGCCAGTGATACGAGGGGTATCAACCGCAACCAGGATCAGAACGCCGTCATAGAGGAAAAGCCGCCCTGCGCCTGTTTTATCGACATGAACGAGCAGGCGAGGATAACCGAATATGCGCGCTGCGTAAAGGCAAGGCAGTACGCCGGGGTTTCAAACCATAAGGGTGAAACCTCCGGCGTTTTTCTATGCCACGGCAGCCCCGATTGTGTGAGGGCGGTTATCACGCCGGAGCGCGAGGAAAAGCGGCAGAACGGCCGGCGCATGAAAGACCCCGGCGAACCCGCCTTTACCTTAACCGCCCAAGATAAACATGGAATTATGCTCTGCTGCTGCGGGGGCTGGAAAGAGGGCTGGCCCATCCGTGAAGCCAAAAAGGACGGCTATACCATGGCCTACCACGGCGACGGCATTAACCTCTCCTATCCCAACAGCACGGTAAGCAGGGGGCGCGTCGGCAATCAAGTTTCCCAAACCGTTATGACAGGCGGCCAGATGGGGGTACTGCTGTGCTGCCGTATACGGCGGCTCACCCCAAGGGAAACATGGCGCTTGCAAGCCTTTGAGGATGAACTGTTCGACCGGGCGCGGGCGGCGGGGTTAAGCGACGCCCAGCTATATAAGCAGGCCGGCAACGCCGTTACCGTCAATGTGGTGTACGAGATCGGGCTTAAATTAAGAGAATAACGGAGGGAGTATAAAAAGGCTATGACAAACGATATGCTGAAGCACAAAATATGCGGCCGGGTTAAGGGTACGGTTTCAAGCCGGTATCTGTTGGCCCTGCTCATTGACCTGTGCGACGAAAAGGGCGGGTTTATCATGTCCGCAAGGCTGCTGAACAGGCTGACCGGCCTTTCCAAAGGCACGGTTTATAAAAATATGCGTCGGTTGGAGCGTATGGGGTATATCAAAATCGTACCCCGTACCACCTGTGACGGCGGCCGCGCAAGCAATCAATATGTGCTGGATTTAGAAAAACTGCGCTCATAGAAAGGGGTGAGATATTTTGATTACGGTATACGTCGGCGCTTTTGACGATGATTTTAATTTTGTTCAAACGCACATTATCATGCCTGCCGATGAGGACAGCATAAAAGACGCTTTCCACAAAATCGGCGTTGATATTGAAAACAGCGGGGATTATGTCGTTAAATCGTTCCGCAGCGCGCATGAGGAAATAAACCGGAGGCTTAACAAATCGGACAGCATATTGGAAGTGAACACGCTGGCACGGGCGCTTTCGGAAATGGATGTGCTGGATCGGGATAAGCTGAACGCCGCCTGCGTACTGCGGAATTGCGGCGGTGTTGATGAGATTCTGCACATTGCCGCCAATCTGGATGATTATGATTATCTCCCGGCAGACAGCGACGAAGCCTTGGGCGAGTTTGAACTTGAAACGGGCAGATGGGATGTTCCCGATGGGCTCATGGATTACATTGACTGCGCAAAGCTGGGGCGTGAAACCCGGCTCCGGCAAGGCGGGATGTTTATGGGCATGGGATATATTTATGAAATCCCTGCGGAGGTTGCCGGAAAAGACGCCCCGCAAGATTACGGGGCGCCGGGGTACACGGACGAAAGCGAGGACGAGGAATGGGAGCGGTAGGCGGTTTCAAATCTAAAGAAAGGGCAGTATGCGCTTTAATATTCTATATATAGATTGTCCTTGGCAGTATAAGGTATACTCAAAAAAGGGGCAGGGGCGCTCGGCTGAAAACCACTATTCCACCATGAGCAAGGAGGATATTTACAGCCTTGATATTGAGGGGATCGCCGCGGACGATTGCGTCCTGTTCCTTTGGGTGACGTTCCCCTGTCTGCTGGAGGGCTTAGAGGCTATCCGGCGCTGGGGATTCACCTATAAGACGCTTGGCTTCGCATGGGTAAAGCGGTGCAAGAAACAGACGGATAAATGGTTTTGGGGGCTGGGCTTTTGGACAAGAGCTAATCCCGAAATCTGCCTGATCGCCACCAAGGGAAACCCGAAACGAGTATCCAAGGCTGTACATTGTATAGTAGATACGCCGGTGGAAGGCCACAGCAAAAAACCGGATATAGTACGGGATAAAATTGTGGAGCTCATGGGCGATCTGCCCCGCGCTGAATTATTCGCAAGGCAGCGTTACGACGGCTGGGTATGCCTTGGCAATGAAATTGACGGACTTGATATAAGAGAAGCAATCAAACAGGTAAAGGAGGACAGATATGCCATTTGAAGAACGGCTTGCCCTGCTGTGCAAGAGGGCGCAAAAGGATTATGACGAATACCTGCGGGAAGTCGCCCATATGGACGCCCCCGGAGTTTTTAAGGAAGCTATGAAAATCGTCGTGATGGAGGAAATGCTGTCACAGATAAAAAACGGGCAGTTTGACCATCCCTATGATGTGGAACTGCTCTTGTACCACGAACATCCCTTGCAGGCCGCATACGGTCAATGGGAAAAAAGCGAGTTTGGCATTATGACGGTGATAAACGAAACCGTCAACGAATTACTGTGCCGGACAAGGGAAAATCTTACGGATATGCAGGCACGGTATGACACGTTGCCCCCCGGCGAACAGGTGCGTGTCTTAGAATACCATAACCGCCGCCTTGACGTTTATAACTATCTGCAAGGCGCGGAACAACAGGCGCGGGAACATGATGATGATATGGAGCGGTGACGGAACAACTTTTATCTCCTGCCTGCTCCTATCCCTGTTCGCCGGCCTGCTCTGCGGCATGGCGCTGAAACATCTACTTAAACTGGATAGCATACCGAAAACCGCTTGTATCGGCGCAGCCGGCACAGCGGTTTTCTTATGTATCCACGGTTTTACCGACACCGCGCTGATGTGCGCCATAGTTTTTCAAACCCTACTGTTCGCAAGCGTGTATGACATAAAAACCCACACCGTACCCGATTACGTCCACATCCTTATCATGTCGGCGGGGCTGCTGCGCTTTCAGCCCTTGCCGGCATTTTTAGGCTTTATCCTTGTGCCGCTGCCCTTTTTCATCGCCGCCCTGCGCAAAGAAAACAGCGTAGGCGGCGGCGATATTAAGCTGATGGCGGCCTGCGGCTTTGTGCTGGGCGCGAAATGGGGCTTTACCGCCCTCATATTCGGCCTTGTTATGGCGGTGTTGTGGAACGCCGCCTATAACAGCGAGAAGAAACCCTTTGCCCTTGCGCCCTATCTCACCCTCGGCTGCTTTATGGCGCTGATACAAATATAACCGAAAGGGTTTACCCTTTATGAAACGGAGGAATTTATTTCTATGAAAAACCTGTTAAAAAACCGCATTGTGGTGGGGCTGTTCTGTATCATCCTCTCCCTTATCATTTGTTTCGGCTTAACGCCCATGTTCAATAACGCGCTGACCTCCACGGTGGAGATCGTGCGCGTCAAGACGGATATAATCAAGGGCGACCTTATCACAAAAGATATGCTGACAACCGTGGAAGCGGGCGGCTACAACCTCCCCTCCGGCATTGTCTATAACGCCGACGATGTTATCGGCAAGTATGCCAACGCCGACCTCTACAAAGACGATTATATCCTGCAAAGCAAGCTGTCGGACACGGCCATGCTGAAAAACGACTATTTAAGCGGACTGAACGGCGAGAACAGGGCGATCTCCATTACCATCAAGTCCTTTGCGGCGGGCTTGTCAGGCAAGCTGGAACGGGGCGATATTGTGACCCTGATCGCCGGCAGCGTGGGGCAAATGCGGGAAACCCTCATACTCCCGGAGCTTCAATATGTGCAGATTATCGCAACCACCATAAAGGACGGCACGGACAGAAACGTACAGACCGACGATACGGACAGCGGCCTTGCGTCCACCATCACCGTGCTGGTATCCCCCGAACAGGCGCGGCTCCTTGCCGAGCTTGAACAGGACGGTTCGCTTCACGCCGCGCTGGTCTACCGTGGCGACAGCCAAACGGCACAAAAGTTTTTAGACGCGCAGGCGGCTGTGCTGGAAGAACTATATGCGGAAGAACCGGAGGAAACGGAAGAACCGGGCGAGGCCCTGCCGGAAGATAGTGAGGCCCCGGCCGCCGGCGCCGAAGCCCAGCCCGACGAAAGTGAGCAGCCTTGACGATTGGAGGAACACAGATGAGCGAAAATAAGGTTTTAGCCGTCATGGGCAGCCCCGGCAGCGGAAAGACCACGGCGGCGGTTAAGCTGGCGCTGGAACTGGCGAAGCACAGGAAGAACATCGCTGTGGTGTTCTGCGACCCCTTTGCAAGCGTGATTCCCTATGTCATGCCAGCGGATACGGTGATTGATACCTCTCTTGGTACGCTGCTGACCGCGCCGGGGCTGACGCAGGGCAACATTTTAGACTCCTGCGTACCCATTTCCCAAAACGGGTATATCAGCCTATTGGGGTACAAGGCCGGGGAAAGCCTAATGGCGTACCCGAAGATAACAAAGGACAAAACGGTGGATTTCTTTGTCATGCTGCGCCACCTTGCGGATTATGTGATTATCGACTGTTCGGCGGTATTTGAGGCCGACCCGGTTTCCATCGTCGGCATTGAAACGGCCGACGCCGCGCTCCGGCTGGGAACGTCCAACCTAAAGGGCATATCCTATTTTCAGACCCACATGCCCATGCTGGCTGACAGCGTTTTCCGGGCGAACGGACATTTGAAAGCCATATCCGTATTGAAGCCGGGGCAGGAATGGGAAGCCGTTTCCCAGCAGTACGGCGGCGCCGATTATGTGCTGCCCTATGTACCCGAGCTGGAAAAGCAGTTTGACGAGGTATCCCTGTTTGAGCCGCTTACCTCCAAGGAAAGCCAGCCCTACGCCGCCGAAATCCAAAAGATTGCAGGCGGCGTTTTTGGTGTCAAGGGCGCGCCTGTAAAAGCGGAGCGGAAAGCGGCTGCGGAAGAAGCCCCCAAGAAGTCTAAGGGAAAACCGGCGTTTAAGCTGCCCTTTGGTAAAAACAAGGGGGAGTTTTGACCATGCTGATTCGGCACATAGAACTGAAAGAAGCCAACGGCTTTGTTTCCCTGCACCATAGACACCATAAGCCTGTGGCCGGACACAGGTTTTCCCTCGGCTGCTGGCATGACGGAAAGCTGTGCGGCGTGGCGATTGCCGGCAGGCCGAGGGCGCGCAGGATAAACCAATACGACACGCTGGAGGTACTGCGGCTTTGCACGGACGGTACGAAAAACGCTTGCAGCAAGCTATACGCCGCCTGCCGCAGAGCCGCCAAGGAATTAGGCTACCGACGTATCATCACTTACATTTTGGAAACGGAAAGCGGAACGAGCTTAAAGGCAAGCGGCTGGCGGTACTGCTATACCTCACCGGGCGGCAGTTGGAACCAACCGAGCCGCCCACGGACGGACAAGGCCCCCGCCTGCCCTAAAAAGCTATATGAGGCCGTCCTGTTCCACGAAAGGGAGGGCGAGTTTTGAACACGGTACTCAACATACATGAAAACATGGGGTTTCTGAACGCCGATTTGCGGCTGAAGCCCTTTCCCGAAGTATTGAGGGAGGTACAGGAGTATATTTCAAAAAACTATGCTTCTGTACTGAAAGACAACCCCGACGATAACCGGGAGCTAATCAAGTCATATATCCAAAAGTATTTGGAGGACAACAATACAGGCGTTGCGGATACCATGCAGGACGAGCTTTGCGAACTGATTTACGGCGAAATGACAGGCTTTTCGTTCCTGTCAAAGTATCTGTACCGGGATGATGTGGAGGAAATCAACGTCAACCAATGGCGGGATGTGAAAATCACTTACTCAAACGGCGATATACTGCCCTGCAAGGAAAAATTCAATTCGGCCCAGCACGCTATCGACGTTATCCGGCGTATGCTCCACAAGTCCGGCATGATATTCGACAGCGCGCAGACCATTGTGGTAGGCCATCTGTCCAATAAAATCCGTATCACCGTCATGGGCGACGGCGTGATCGACAAGGACAAGGGATTGTCCGCGTCTATCCGTATCGTCAATCCCCGCAAGCTGACAAAGGAACAATTCGTTGGATATGGTACGGCCACCGCCGAAATGCTGGAACTGCTGTCCGTCTGCTACTGCTACGGCGTTTCCATGTGCATAACCGGCGCCACATCCTCCGGCAAAACCACGCTGATGAGCTGGATCATGGGCGAGGTTCCCGACAACAAGCGCATTGTCACCATAGAGCAGGGCTGCCGCGAATTTGACCTGACCCGTTACGGCGAGGACGGCGAGGTGACAAATAACGTGGTGCATTTGGTGACAAGGCAGAGCGACGATCCCAAGCAGAATATCAACCTTGTGAAGCTGCTGGAAACCACCCTCACCATCAACCCCGACTGTATAGCCGTGGCTGAAATGAAAGGCGGCGAGAGTTTCCTTGCCGTCAGCGCCGCCAATACCGGCCACGCCGTCATTACGACCATCCACGCCAATTCCTGCGAGGACACCTATTACCGCATGGTGACGCTGTGTAAGCAAATGCACGACATGGACGATACCACCCTTTACAGCCTTGCCACCAAAGCCTTTCCCATTGTCGCCTTTGCCAAGAAGTTAGAGGATAACTCCCGCCGTATCATGGAGATCAGCGAGTGCGAGTTTACCTCGGACATAAGCGGCAAGGGCAGCCGGATGAATATGCGCACCCTGTACCGTTTCAATATCACCGACAACAAGGTGGTGGACGGCAGGGCAAAGATTATCGGCCATTATGAAAAGGTAAACAACCTGTCCGAAAGCCTGCTGCGGCGGCTCCGGGAGAACGGTATGCCGCTTAAATTGCAGGAACAGCTTATGATGAAAAATTAACCGATTGGAGGTGGAATTATGTGCCTTGTAGCGGTAAAGCAGCCCTATGTGCTGCAAATTATGTACGACGAGGACGGCCCGAACCCACGGGTGGACTATGATAATTTCGGCAAGATGATGTGCTGGCACAGCCGGTATAACTTGGGCGATGAACACAGTTACAGCGAACCGAGGAACTTTTTAGAACAGCTTGTCACCGACAGCATACCGGCAAAGGATATTGTGGCTTACGTTAAAGACGGAAAAGCGGACGATGTAAAGCTGGAATACGACCGCGCCGCCCATGCGTGGACGGTTACGAGCTATGACAATTATTTCAAGAAATGGTTTACCGACTGTACCTTTGAGGGAAAGCTGACGAACGGCATAGACGAGCTTGCCGAGGGTATTACCGGGGCGCTGTATATGAAAGACCTGCTCACGCTTGCCCAGCAAAAAAACTGTATCCTTAAATGTAACCTGTACGACCATTCCATGCTGAGTATGTCAACCTCATCCTTTATCGGGCGCGCCCATCACGCTGAATGGGATAGCGGACAAGTGGGCTGGATTTACGCCAGCCATGAGGATGTGAAAAAGGAATACGGCAGTATTACCCCCGAAACGCTGGAAAAAGCCGAAATGCTGCTCCGCGCCGAGGTGGAAACCTACGACTGTTATCTTTCCAACCAATGCTACGGTTTCCGGCTGTATAAGGACGGCGCGGAGGAAGATAGCTGCTGGGGGTTTTTAGGCTATATCAACGATATTAAAAAGGATATAGCCGGGTATCTGCCGGAGGAATGTCAATCCATGGTAGACGATATGGAGGACATTGAGGACAGGGAATTTGATGATTACTTATACAGGGATCATGACTTGGAGGAAGAAATGGAGGCTATGTAATGACGTTACTTGTAACAATCGCTTTCCTTATGGCCGTGGGCGGCTGCCTAATTATTTTGGATCTGTCGCCCTTTGCGTTTTTGGAGGGGCTTGCGGAATACCTGACCCCCAAAAAGACCAGCATAAAAAGCCGTATCAAGGAAAGCAAAAACAAAAAAGAACCCAAGGGGCTAAAGCTGCTGTTTATCGAGGTAAAGGAGATTTTGCGGCTGACCGGCAAAAGCGGCATGTTCGCCACCCTATGCGTGTTGTCCATGATACTGTTTATCGTGGGCGTGATGATTGCCCTTACCATGGAGAACCTTTTGCTTGTGCCGGTGCTGGCGGCGGGGCTTGCCCTGCTGCCTTTTTACTATGTCAAGTTTACGGCCGGCCGGCACAAAAAGCAGATTAACGCCGAGCTTGAAACGGCCCTGTCGGTGGTTACGACCTCATATCTGCGGAATAAGAACACCATTATCCGCGCCATTGAGGAAAATCTGCCCTACTTAAACCCGCCTGTTTCCGAGGTGTTCAGGAATTTTCTCATGCAGGCGAAGCTGATAAACTCCAACACCAAAGAGGCTCTTGCCGGCATGAAGGGCGGGATAGACAGCGCCGTATTCCATGAATGGATCGACGCAGTGATCGCCTGTCAGGACGATTACAACCTTAAATCCACCCTGCCGCCCATTGTAGCGAAGCTGTCCGACATGCGGGTGGTGACGGCCGAGCTTGACCTGTTGCTCTTTGAGCCGGTAAAGGAGTATATCACCATGGTAATCCTGCTTTTAGGCAGTATCCCGCTGATGTATTTTCTAAACAAAAGCTGGTATGAAACACTGATGTTTACCATGTTCGGAAAGACGCTGCTTGCCATCTGCAGCACAGTTATTTTTATATCGGTGGCGGCGGTGGTGAAGCATACACGGCCGATTGAATACAAACGGTAGGGGGTGAAAATATGCACTATATGATATTACTGTTATTCGCCCTCTGCTTTACGGCGGGGGCGTATTTAATGCTGGCGGAGCTTTTGAAAGTACCGACCTACAAGGCGGCAAAAGCGGTAATCAGCATGGGGAAACGGACGAAAAAGCAGGCGAGGAACAGCGACGCCTTTATCATGGAGCTTGCCGTTAAAATCGCAAAATTCATGCCCATGGACGAATACAAGCGGCGCAAGCTGGAGTCGGCGCTGAAATCAGCCGAAATATCCATGACCGCCGAGGTGTTTATGGCGCAGGCTGTCGTTAAGGCGGGGCTTCTATTGTTGCTTGTCATACCCTGCCTGCTCATTGTACCGATTATCTCCCCGGCGTTTCTGATTGCCGGTATCGCCGTGTATTTTAATGAAACCGGCAAGCCGGATAAGCTCATCCGGGCAAGGCGCGAGGAAATCGAGTACGAACTGCCCCGTTTCGTCGCCACCATCACCCAAGAGCTTATGGCAAGCCGGGATGTGCTGAATATGCTGGAATCCTATCAGCGCAACGCCGGAAAAGCCATGAAAAGCGAGCTTGCCATTACCATAGCTGACATGCGTACCGGAAACTTTGAGGCGGCGCTGACGCGCTTTGAGTCGAGAATATCCAGCGCCATGCTCTCCGATGTGGTAAGGGGCTTGATCGGTGTGATACGGGGCGATGACGGCGTGGTGTATTTCCGCATGTTATCCCACGACATGAAGCAGCTTGAAATACAACGGCTCAAACGCCTTGCTATGGAGCGGCCGCCCAAAATCCGCAAGTATTCGTTTATGCTGCTTGCGTGTATGCTCCTTGTCTATATGGGTGTTATGGCATATGAAATCGTCAAAACCATGTCGGGGATGTTCTAAAGGGGGTGTTCATTTGATTAAGAGGATTTTGAAGTCGCGCCGCGCCGAGGGCTATATTGACACGGCAATCGGCGTACTTTGCATTATGCTGGTGGTCGCCCTTGCGGTCAACCTGTTTCCAGTTTTCACGGCGAAACAGCAGCTTGATATTTTCGCCAACGAAATTGTCCGGCAGGCTGAAATTGTGGGCAGCACCGATGTAAGCGGGCGTATAGAGAAAATGAAAGAACAGACTGGATTAAACCCACAGATAACATGGAACTGCGATTATTACAGCGGAAACAAGGTGCAGCTTAACGGAGATATTGAGGTGGTCTTGACTACCAAGGTGGACATAGGGTTTTTCGTGTTCGGCTCTTTTCCCATAGAGATACGGGCAAAGGCCACCGGAAAATCCGAGGTTTATTACAAGTAAGGGGGCGCTATGAAAGTACAAAAAATATTAAAGAGCAAAAAGGCGAACTCCACGCCCTTGACCGTCGCCCTGATCCTCTGCCTGCTCATTGTGTGCTGCGGTATAGCCGAGTATTTCCGGCTTATGATTATTGTCAGCGGGGTGCGCGACGGACTCCAGCAGGCCGTGATTACCGTTTCCACCACCAACTATGATGAGGTGTATAACGGTCTGCGGGAGGGGTATTCCGGGGGCTATTCCCTGTCTGGCGAAAGCTGGAACGAGAACCTTGACTATGACGATGTTTACGGCCGCATGGACAATCTTTTAGGCACGGTCCAACAAGGGGGCTATCATGTTAAGACACAAGAGGGCGGTTACGAGTACCGTTATTCGGGGCTATCCATAGAGATTATCAATGCACCCTTTACACCGGGCGGCGCCGACGATAATTTTGAGGCCGACGCCAGCGTACAGATTGAAGTACCCCTGTCGTTCGGCTTTAGTATGCTGCCGCCGCTCAAAATGGAGGTACGGGCGACGGCGGCGTATATGCCTAAATTTTAGGCTTGCATGAAAGAAATATAAGAATACATCTGGACGCGAAGAAAAATTTATTGTATTATACTATTGAAAGACAGCTTTCAATGTAACAGAAAGCGAGGTTGAGTGTATGAAAAACTATAATAAGAAAAAGATAATCACCATATCGGTCTTGGCGGTAGTCGCCGTTTTCCTTGCGGGCGGCCTGTGGATTTATTTAGATTCCATGGGGAAAAGCGAACCGGCTGCGGTAATCAGCGACGATCCCACACAGGAGCCGGACGGTTCCGAAGCGCCGGAAATTAAAATACCTCTCAGCAGCGGACAGAATACGCAGGCCGCCGGATCGGGAGCAACATCAACGCCGGACGCCGGGAGTACCCCATCCACGGCCGGCAGCGGAGCAAGCGGACAGTCAAAGACTTCGGACGATAAGCCGAAAACACCCGCCGAAGCTACACCGCCCCCCACGCCGGAGCATGTAGTGGAGGATGAACACGAAATCACCGGCACGGATAACCCCAATGTACCGCCATCCTCAACGCCAACGCCGTCAAAACCGGAAACCAGCACCCCGCAGTCGGGGGATACGAATAGTAATGGCGCTATTTATGTTCCGGGGTTTGGTTGGGTTGAGAATAGTGGAGAAAATTCACAGGAGCAAGGCGATTTTGAATTGTCGGGTGAAATAGTGGGACAGTAAAAACTAACATTATTATTACAAGGATACAGCTAAAATCGGCTGTATCCTTTCTTTTTTGGAAAGGAGGTTCCCTTTGAAAAAAATCATTTCAGCTTTCCTCAGTGTCCTGCTGATAATATCCCTATCTGTTACCGCATTTGCGGATGGCGATCCGAACATTGATGGAGGCGGCGGTGGTATGGGAAGCGGCACAAGTACAAACTCATGGACGCCGGGGCGCGACGGCGTTCGCGTTACTATTATTCAGGATAGTGACAATCAGCCTGTATCTACTCCCCTTGATTTTGCGAACGGAAATACAAATGATGTTCAAATACATTTTGGCACAGTTAGCAAGATTGATTACAGGGGTGGCCAAGCTATAATTCCACAGCAAGGAAGTTATTACTCTATAAAGCCAAATCAATCTATGCCGACAATCGTGAGTTCAAGCGGCAGTAGCAATATCACCGCTGTTAAACTATATTTTTGCGACAGAGCAACGCTTGAATTTATTGCAAGTAAAACAGGATTCAATTATGACGTACTCATTAGCGGCGAATATAAAATACTGCTTGAACCGATAGCCTATTTCAAATACGAGGGCATTATGTACGCCATGACCGCCACAGAAGCCGCCCTGTTCGACCAAAAGGTAAGCGGCGGTCTGCGCAGCAAAATGGTTTCGCTGTCACACAAAAATCTGCCCCTTGCCATGTTCCTTGAATATGACGAGCTGGGCTTTTCGGCGTGGAGCGGCAGTAAAACAAGCGCCGCCAGCAATGAGAACATTATTTCCTATCTTGGCATGGGTATCATCCGTTTTACCGAGCTTGTAATCGAGCCGCAGGAAAGCGAAATCCAATACCGTGTAGACACGGATGTTATCGTTTCCGTAAGCCTTACGACCGGCAACGAGAAAACACCGGAAGATCCCGCCTACGCAACATTCTCTATCAATGGCAGTACCTACTCCCATACCGATATTTATATCCCCGGCGGAAGCTCTCAGCTTGCGTGGGTAAAATGGAGAACCCCGCCCACGCCGGGTATTGTCACCATTACCATCACAAGCAACTGCACGTTAGATAAAAATGTAATCGTGGCCGAAATCGTGGACTTAAACGAGAACATCCCGCCCGATCCGCAGGCCAACGACCGCAACGATGGGTACAGCATACCCGCAGCGCCCGTAAAAGCGAATGTGACAACGCTGACATGGGGCGAGTGGGATTGCTGGTGGCATGAATATTGGGTATGGATTCCCGATTGGGATTACTGCGACCACGGCGAGGACGGCGGCCATTGGGTAGACAATGGCTGGTGGGAAGATCACGGCTGGTATGAATACGAGTGGATACCCTATACCGCCACGCTGTCCGCAACCATGGCAATAAAGCCCGATGAAAAGTCGCCTACCGCTACGGCAACAAAAATGAAATCCGGCTACGGCTTTAACATGAACGTGTCATCCTCCATGTACTCCAACGCGCCGAGCAGTCATATCACCGGGGCGCAGAACGTGGTTTCCTATTTCCCCGAATTTAATTATGAAACCTACTGGCGGCTCCTTGACCGGATCAGCGTCGGCTATAACTCCACCTTTGAGTTTCGCAAAAACATATACAGCACCTACTACCGCAGAGTGCATTTTTCTCCGGTGTGGTTCCCGGATGGACATTATACTGCCTACGCCGAAATCCTCGACGCATGGACGCCGGCCGGTATGCTGCAAATCAACCCGACTGCCAGCCTGACGATTGACGATAACCTGTTTTCGGACTGGCATGTGCGGCCGGTAAATTAAGGAGGTGCGATTGTGGGGCAGCGCGCTATATACGTTATCACGGAGGATGGTAAAAGCAATTCCTTTTTCGCCTTTTGGGGCGCAAACGCCCTGTCGCCGCTCCTGCGGCTCTTACAGGCGAAAGAGATACAGGAACAGCTACCCGAACGGCAAAGCATAGCCCATATCTTTGAACATCTTGATTATGGCGGGGTATATGTCATTCCCCGCCATGACAATCCAGCGGATATGTTCTGCGATACGATAGCCGATGTTGACATATCCGGCCGCCATAATGTGTTCGGCAATTCAAGCGAGATTGAAATGCTGGTACGGCTTGACCTTGACGGCAACAACTGCCTGCTGGAGTACAACCGCAACTGCCCGTGGTACGCCGCCATGGACAACTACTCCATCCCCCTTGATGTTGGCCTGCGTAACGTGGAAAAGCTGTTAAGCATTGCGGAGGAAAATGAGATTGACGAGTTTGGGCAGCTTCTTTACATCTACAACAAGGCAACGGGGCTTGACAAGGCGATGGAAAATTCGAGGGCAAGCCAGCGTGTAGACGAATATTTGAACTCCGATGAAGCCAAGGCAGACCGTGAGCGGTTTATATCCCTGTACGGCAGCCCCGGCGAACGGTCGGACGAAAACGAGATGGAGGTATAATTCTTTGGACGGATTGTTATTCCCTATTATCATGCTTGCCGTCACCCTCGGAGGTGGTGGCATTTTTCTATTAATCCTCAAAAATGGCAAGAAAAAGCCGGTGGCAAATGAGGAAAACGCCGCCATGCAGACGGCGCAGGAGTTTATCAATATAAAGGACATCAAGGACAGGTTCTTATATACCAAGGACGGCATGACGCTCATTTTCCTGCGGCTGCACGCTATCAGTATCGACCTATACAGTAAATCGGAAAAAAGCGTGCTGATAAAGCAGCTAACCGCCGAGCTTTCGGACATTCAGTACCCGTTCAAGTTTATGGCGGTATCACGGCCTGTTGACATTTCTCCGCTGATAAACGACCTGACCGCCATGCTGAAAAACTCCGATGAAAAGCGGAAAGAACTGCTGCGGCAGGAGATTTTACAGATGAGCAGCTACGCCCTGTCCGGCGAAATCGTGGAACGCCAGTTTTATATATCCCTGTGGGATAAGTACGAGGACGGTATCGAAAAGGATATTTACAAGCGCGCCGTCCTGCTTGCCGAGAAATTCACCACAAACGGTATCGGCTGCGAGGTGATCGGTGAAAAGGAAATCGTGCGGCTGATTAACCTTGTCCATAACCCGTCCTATGTCCACTTGGAGGACACGGAAACGGCGGCCAGTATTCCGGTTTTGCGATAGGAGGATGATTAGATGAATCTAATAAAACGGCAGGAACGGCAAGAGCCGGTGGCGGTCAACAATGCCCTGCTCAATGTCATTACACCCATAGGGCTTGAATTTCAGAAAAACCGCCTGAGTATCGGGGAAAACCTCGGCAAGATTTACGGCGTTATCCGTTATCCGGGGAAAGTGGAAACCTCATGGCTTTCCAAAATCACGAATATCCCCGGAACCTTTGTGAGTATCGGCTTTACGCCGGTAGACAACACCACGCTGATTAACGCCATTTCCCGCAGCGTGGTACAGCAGCGCGGTGCCGCCGAGGGCGCGAAAGACCCGTTGTCCCGCCAACGCGCCGAGAAATCGGCCGATGACGGCGAAAAAATCATCATGCAGATCGACCGTGAGGGCGAAACGGTGGGGCTGATGAGCGTGTCGGTTATGCCGGTCGCCAAGGATGAAAAAGACTTCAAAAAGGTATGCCGCCGAGCAGAAAGCATACTCAGTGTACTCAAATGTAAAATGCGCGTCATACCCAATCTGCAAAAGGAGAGCTTCAAGCATATATCACCGTCGTTCCCCACCCACGGCAAGATAGAAAGCATACTGCAAAAGATTGTGCCACTCTCGACCTTCGTGGGTGGCTTTCCCTTTGCCAGCACGGGCTTTAACGACGGCGAGGGGTATTATTTCGCACAGGACGCAAGCGGCGGCTTGATTATCGTTGACCCGTGGCGGCGCGGCGGCGACCGCACCAATTCAAATTTCGTGATTATGGGCAATTCCGGCGTAGGAAAATCCACCGCCATCAAGCACATCATTATGAGCGAGTATATGAAAGGCACGAAAATCCTTGTTGTAGACCCGGAATCCGAGTACAAAGACCTCTGTTTGCGGCTAAACGACGGCGGTGTCGGCTGGATCAACGCCGTGGGCGGCTCTAACGGAATGATTAACCCGTTACAGGTGCGTCCGTCGCCAAGGGATGACGAGGGCGAAAAAGACAAGCTGTATATGGACGAGGGCTACGGCATTAACGACCTGGCCTTGCACATGAAAAACCTTGAAATCTTTTTCAGCCTGTACATTCCGTCGCTTACCGATATGCAAAAGGCTGTGCTGAAGAAAAGCCTTGTGGAATTGTACCAGAAATTCGGCATTGCGTGGGATACGGACATGGCCGGCTTAAAACCGCAGGATTTTCCGGTTTTCTCCGACCTATACGAATTGGTTTCGGAAAAATCCAAATCGGGGGATAACAAACAGGTTTATGCCGACCTTGCCCTGTTGCTGTACGACATAGCCAAAGGCTCGGACAGCTTCATATGGAACGGACACAGCACCATCACCAGCGACTCGCAGTTTATATGCCTTGACACCAATGCCTTGCAGGAAACCTCCGACAGCATTAAAAGGACGCAGTATTTTAATGTGCTGACCTACTGCTGGGAGCAGATGAGCCGTGACAGGACGGAGCGCGTCCTGCTGATCTGCGACGAGTGCTATCTGATGATAGACCAAAAGGTTCCCCAATCCCTTGTTTACCTCAGAAACGTGATGAAAAGAGCGAGAAAATACGAGGGCGCGCTGGCGATTATCTCCCATAGCGTCATTGACTTCCTCGATCCAGCAATAAAGCAGTACGGGCAGGCGCTTTTGGATATACCCTGCTACAAGCTGCTGATGGGTACGGACGGCCCCAACCTCAAAGAAACGGCTAACCTGTATGACTTGACAGAAGCCGAACAGGAGTTATTGCTTGCCAAAAAGCGCGGACACGCCCTGTTTATGGTGGGGGCGAAACGGCTGCATATCAACTTTGAAATACCGGACTACAAAATGGAGTATATGGGCAAGGCCGGGGGCAGATGATGTTCTAAACGGCAACAGGGCGGCAAGCGCCGCCCTGTTTTCTGGATTTTGGAGTTAAGAGAAATTCTGAAATTCTTCTTCGTCTTTGGAAACAAAGGCGCACTACACACTACGCAGTATGCTTATTGTTTAACTTGTCGAATGAAAATCCATATGTGTGATTATGAGATGTGCGATTCCGAAGATTACTGTTGGTAATATGGCAGGAAAATTATGAAGCCAAATTTCACTCAAAATGAAATATACAACAGGGAAAACTGCCATACAAATAAGCACAATAAAATCTTTGTGACCCATAAACAGTAAAATCCAAAGCACATAATAAGATAACAGGAATATTACCATGCCCATCACATAACCACTTTGTATAGGACTATTTTTGTTAGTAATTAAAAAAATCAAGAGTGCAATATAAATTACCTGACTTCCATGTTCGATTATATCTAATACCAAATGTTTTTGAACTGTGGTTTCTGATGATATTGCATTTGGAAACAGGAAATAGAAAACATTGGGTATCATAGGCAATATAACTATTAGTAAGCCTTTCCACGAAAACCCAAGAGAATAATGCATATATCCACCACCTCCACAAATATAGATTTCGCTATGTTTGCCTTATAGTTAAGCCGTATCACTATACAAAAATTATACCATGTTCCCAAGAAAATATCCATGCTCTGAACCAAAAGTGTTCAGGGAATTTTTCTAACCAGCATACCAACCTGCTTGATTTTACCGGCCTGCATGACGATGATACGGTGACGATCAAGAAGATGGTGGGTAATTTCGTCTTAATGTGCTTTACTGACCTCGGTTAATCTCGACACACCATAGCTAATAAGGATAATTCCTGCTATTGAATACAATATTTTACCACCCCACACAATCGCAGGAACCGTAAATGCTGGTTCTCCATCTACGCCAAGGGGCAGGGTTTGCGGATAGTTTTGAAAAAAGCTGTTGCCAATAAGGTCTATGCCATATGGCAGTGTAATGAAACTCAAAAGAAGCATCGCCAGCATCAATACATAAAGTAGTCCGGGATGGATGCGTCCAAATACAAATCCGAGCCCCATGACAAAAAACATGGCCGGTATAAACGCCATTAGAATCGGGATAAAAAACCCGCTAAATTCGGTATATCGAAACACGCTGCCATAGAACACAAAACTGATTGCTACAACCACAACAGAAATAAGCAGAAAGCCGACCATTATGGCAAGGGATTTTATGAATCCATAAAGGTGTGTATCGATTGGCGTAGCCCCAGTTAATACCTGTACCTGTTTTTCCTTTTTGGAGTATAGAAAGGTTACGAAAAACAAGAGTGTAATAAGCATGAGCGGAAGAATCCGAGCCAGATAGAAACCATAACTCCATTTGGAAAAAGGCGCTGTGCCTGCAACACCAAGGATGATCTCACCAGATAAAGCCTGATAACAGTAAAACGATGTAACAGCCAAAAGCGCAAAGAAAAATTTATTCAATAAAAGGCGTTTCAGTTCATAAAGCAGTATCTTAATCAAGGCGCAAATCCTCCTCTGTCAATCCACATGCATTCAAAAAGTCGTTGTAGGTAAGGAAGTATTCATTCATCGGTTCTGGAAGTTCTTCACCGCCATTTTCAAACAAATCGGCAAGCACTTCGTCCAACTTATCTTCGCCGCCTAACAATTCGGCGGCTTTCAACAGTTTGAGAGGCATGGCACAATACCGCAAAGCGCTGAGTTGGGAGCCTTGAATATCTACAACGTACTTTTCCGGCAAGATATCCAAGTATTCCGGGTGGCGGTAATAAAAAGACCTGCTCATTTGATTTACCTCGGCTTCCCATATGTCTACATAATAGGTTTGGGCGTATTCCTCGCCATACAGCTCCTTCATCAGCCGGTATGTAGTGTAGCAGGTGAGCCCTTCGCTGGTCCACTCGCTTCGTTCCACATACATTTCTTCATACATCATCCATGAGAGTCCCCACCATTGGTGGACGATTTCATGGGCCAGCACCTCGTCGCCTTGAGCGCCAAGGGCTGTATCATTCAGGTGCTCCTCGCTGAAGACCGATTCACTTAAGACACACATTCCATCCCACGCTCCGCCGCCGAAGCCCAGCGCGTGAAATTGAACAAGTTTAAGCGGATTTTCTTTTGTGCAATCCAGAGCGCCATAATGTTCCGCACAATAATTCAGGACAGATCGGACTGTATCCATAGCTCCCAGTTTATCGAAAATCTCCTGATGGTTTTTGCTGTAGTAAAATTCAATATACATTCCGGCTTCCTCAAATATCTCCACCGCATATTCCGCCGCATAGATATCTATTCGCCCGCTCCAAATATCTTTCAAAATCCAAGTGTTTGTTCCATCTCCGTTTTCCGATTCGATTTCTATAAAATCAACAGCCACAACAGCAGTAAGATTATCGGCAAGTGTCAAACGGCAGACAAGCTCCGTTGCGTCATCATAAAGCATTTGCGGAACAGGGAATAATTCCGCCTTGTGAAGCTCTACATAATCACGGCTGATTATCTTCGATGTAAGGAATTTTCTTGAAAATGACCATGCTTGGGGCGCCCCGCCGTATTCCACTGCTATTTCCTGCCCACTGCCTGGCGACAGGGTAAATAGAATTTCTTTTTTGTTATCCGTGTCGTTGTTAAGGTCGGTAAAATCAATCTCGGCTCCATTCAGTTTTACTGACCAGATTGTGTAACCGGGATTGATAAGCATGGAGCATTCCGAAGAGGTATCCCCGGTATTGTCTATCGTGTATACTACTTTACCGCTGAGGCTGCCGCTAACCTCATTCAATGTTATATTGGCTTTAGCGCCGCGCCAAATCAGGTTTTCATCATACTCTACGTCTGCAAATACAGGGTCAATGGGGCTGTGGTCTATATAGGGCTGCGAGATGAACGTATATACACTGCCGGCTGCTATAACCAGGCCGAGGAAAAGAACCCACCCCCGGCGTATGTTTTTGAAAAAGGAGCCGAGAAATCCTTTTCCGTATCTGCGCACAAACATCAAGGATATGATCCACAAACCACCCAGCAACAGAAGCCAGAAGAAACGGTTATATAAGGCTGTGCGGAAGACAATGGCGTTACCGAAATCATCGGAGAGAATCGGCGCCAGAGGGTTTATCCACCGCAACAGGTAGTTGTCCGCAAAATAAGGGCTGAAGCTCAAAAGGGCAAAGGCCAGAAATGCAACAAAGCCGACGTCCACCCTTCGGAATACCTGATAGAAAACAGCCGCCGCCAAAACCCCGAAAATCAGAGCGGGAAGCATCAGAATAAGCCAGCAGGCAAAATAGTCATAAGGAAGAAAATATCCCCCCATTTTCATCGCGGTGACCGGCAGATAGATCAGTATCGCCATCATAGCGCACGCAACCGCAGTAGCCATTACCGACAACACACGGCAAACATGCATGACTAAGGGGGAGGCTATAGTATCAGTCAGAGCCGCAGTATCGTTCTTATAGACTCTATCCAGTTCAAACAGCGTCAACAGCGCAAACAAGACCGACCCGCCTATTGCTCCGGTCAGCGTAGGGTTTGCGATCCATGTAGATGCCTTAGTCTCAATTGTTGCGGGTTGGTAAAAAAAATATCCTGCCAGCGGCGTACAGATAGTGAGTATAATTATCAGCCATGTGGTTTTTGAATGGAAAATCCGGTTCAATTCCACCCGAAGATAAGAAAAGAACGTCATTTACGGGACACCCCCCCCGAAATAAGATACATGTACGCATCCTCCAATGTCGGTTCCGTGACTGCCGCAAAATCCGGCAGCTTTTCCGCTACAATGCGGCAGGACACGCCACTGGCGGTATTAACTCTTGCCGTCACCTGATAGTCTGTTTCTAAGGCTCTGGCCCCTTGTTCCTCAAAAACGCCCACATGCCCCGCCGCTAATTTGATAAGGTTCTCGGGACGCCCGTCAAATAGGATTTGCCCAAGGTGAATAACAATCAATCGGTTGCAGATAGACTGAACATCCTCAATGATATGGGTAGATAGAAGGACAATTTTATCTTGTGCAGTGCGGGAAAACAGGTTGCGGAAGCTGATCCGCTCCTCTGGATCAAGGCCAACGGTAGGCTCGTCAAAGATAAGAAGCTCCGGTGAGCCTAAAAGCGCCTGGGCAATCCCCACCCGCTGCCGTTGTCCTCCGGAAAGAGTCGCAATCCGGGCGTTTTTCTTTTCCTCCAGATGCGTTTCCTCAATAACCTGCCGGATTGCGCCTTTACTGTCCTTTATGCCTTTCAGCGCGGCCATATAGTCCAGAAACTGCCGCACTGTCAACTCGTCATAAAGGCCGAATGATTGAGGGAGATACCCTAAAGAAGCTTTTAGTTTCTTTTCATTATGTAGAAGTGGCGCGCCGTCCAGCAGGATTTCCCCGCCGGTAGGCAGAAGGCCGGCAACCAGCAGCTTCATTAACGTGCTTTTGCCTGCCCCGTTAGGCCCTAAAAGCCCAATCAGGCTGGGGCTCTGCATGTCGATGGATACGCTGCTGAGAGCCTTCTTCCCCGTTTCATACAGCATGTCTACATTACATATTGAGATATTCATTGTGTTCCGCCTTTCTGCTTTAGTATCATCAAACGCATAGCTAAGGCTAAAATATTTGATGCCTTTAATTGGTTTTTGCTCGCCTTTGTTGACAGAGCTTATTCGTACTTATTCTAAAGTGCAGAAGTGTGATTTTGATGCGGTTCAAATGCGGTTCTGGTACGAATTATAAAAAGCGCAAAAAAAGAACCGTATTTTAAGCGGCTCTCATATTACTGTTCAATTTTCAATGAAAGACAATTGTGAACTTAACGCCAGTTTCCGTATTTTCCAGCGAGTATTCAAACTCATATATGTCTAATACGGTTTTCACTATATACAGCCCCAAGCCGCTGCCGCCTGTATGACGGCTCCGGGATTTATCAAGCCTGTAGAACGGCTCAAATAATCTTTCAATCTCTTCCCTCGCAATATGAACGCCCGAATTTTCTACTGCTAAGATCCCATTATCACCGGATTTTTGTATTGCTACATCTATGGTTGCTTTTTCGGGCGAATGGTAAACTGCGTTTCCGATGATATTGGATACGGCTTTTTTCAAATTCATGTAATCGGCATAGCATAGTATATCTCCCTCAAAATCCTGCCGGAACACAATATGCTTTTCCGATGCCAGTTCGTCATACGCCTTACAGCAGTCTGCGACTAAATCATTGAGATTTATGTCCTGCCGGCTGGGTTCTATTTCTTCCATACTCATCTTAGTCAAAGACATAATTTCTTTGACTAGTTTTTCGATAGACTCCGCAGTTTCAAAAGTTTGCTGTAAATAGGTGTCGCGATCCTTAAATTTTCCTACGTTGCATATCATACCTTCCAATTCACCCTTTAGGATGGCTACAGGCGTTTTTAATTCATGGGAGATTGCGGCAAAAAAGTCCCTGCGCTGCTTGTCTTGCCGCCGCTCCCGTTCAATATCCTCTTGTAGTTTTTTATTGGCTTCTTTTAGTTCGGTTAATGCATCGTCAAGGCTCACCGCCATCTGGTTCAGATTGTTCGCTAAGACACCGATTTCATCTGAACGTTTTATGTCGCACTGCCACGTCATATCCAATGCCGTCATTTTTTTAGATATGTTGCTGATGTCTACGATGGGTTTCGCCAAAATACGGGAGTACAGAAATGCCGCTAATGAGGAAATTATGAGTATAAGGAGCAAAGTGTATGGGAATATCTGTACAAAAGTTCCCGAAAGCTGATCCACAGTGTTTCCGAATAGCTCGGCCGTTATATAATAGGTTTTTCCTTCATTTAAAAAGTCAGTTGTCAAGGCGCTGGCGGCACTGCTGGCGGTAAAATCATTCTCACTACTGGAAACGCCAAAGGAGGTTATCGCATTAAGGTCACTATCATAAAGCACTACATTTGATTGATTGCTAATGGCGAAATCGGTAATATAAGGCATCATATCATCTATCGGCGTGGCTTCAAGCTGTCTTGTCAGTTCATACAGGCTTGTGGAAAACTGAATGGTTTGCTTGCTTTCAAAGGCTTTTGGCATAAGTATCCGCAGGCATCCAAAAATCAGCAGGCACACGATAATCAGAATGACCGTGATCCCGAGAAAGATTTTCATGCTTAAACTGCTTTTTATTCTCCCGATAATTTTATTCATTGATTTTATACCCCATTCCCCGTACCGTCATGATAAAGTCCATGCCAAGCTTTTTGCGGATATTCTTGATATGGCCGTTTACAACTTTCCCGTCGCCAAAATAATCATATCCCCACACTTGATTCAATATTTCCTCACGGGTAAACACACGGTTCTTGTTTTCCATAAACAGTTTTATTAACTCGTATTCCTTATAAGTGAATGGGACAGTTTTCCCGGAAACCCGGATTTCACAGGCCGTTGAATCCAACATAACATTTTTATGCTCTATGGTATGTTCTGTTTCTTCTTTTGCCGGGAATGGCAGCTTTCTGCGCAATACGGCTTCTACGCGCCTTATGAGCAGATTCATGGAAAAGGGTTTTAGGATATAATCATCGGCTTTCAAGTCAAACCCTTTCATCTGGTTTTCTTCTTCCTCTAAAGCAGTGAGCATGATAACAGGAACATCAGACTCTTTTCGGATTAGTTCCAAAGCCGCAAAGCCATCTATTTTAGGCATCATAATATCTAAAACAATCAGGTCATAGGGTGTCTGCCGGAACATGGCAAGCCCCTCCAAGCCGTCACAGGCACAATCTACAGAATATCCACATTCCGCAAGAAATTCTTTCAAAATCTCCTGCATCTTACTTTCATCTTCCATGACTAAAATCTTTGCAGACATATCGTTTCCCCGCTTCCTATGCTCTCTTAAATATAAACTTTAGATACCGTACATACCGTATTGAGCCCCAATAATAAAAGCATTCGTACTTCAAGATTATACTATATCCCAAGTAAAAATCCATGCTCTGAACCAAAAGTGTTCAGGGCATTTTTTATATACTCAAAAACTTTCTATAGGAGGTGTTGTTTTGGCAGTAGACCCATTGACCGCCAAGCTGTTGGCGCAGGCGGCCATCAAAGCAGCGACCGACGAGGAAACAAGGCGCAGGACGCTTATTATGATACTTGCGCCGGTTATCGGATTCCTTCTGTTGGTCGCCTTGATTTTGTACATCATCACAAGCCCCTTTTCCATGCTGGCACAGTGGCTTATCGGTGATGAAATCGCAGCCGTGGATCAGCTTCAAAAGGACTACGGCTACAATCAGAATATCGGCATTTATGACAACGATTATATTGTCGGCAGCGGACAGAGCTATGAGGGCATAGTCTTTACGGACGGCTCCATGGAGGTTACATATTACAACCAGCTTGACGAACGCTGGGCGAATATCATGTACGGAACGTCAAGCACCATCGGAGAGGCCGGCTGCGGCCCCACTTCCATGGCGATTGTCATATCCACCTTTACCGGCGAGGTCCACGACCCGGTGGAGCTTGCGAATTGGTCTGTCGCCAACGGCCACCGCTGCGAGGGGAACGGCTCGTACCATTCGCTGATCCCCGAAAGCGCCAAGGCTTACGGGCTGTCCGTTACGGGCGCGGGAAAAAGCGACGGACAGAAAATCGTGGACGCCCTATCCTCCGGCAAGCTGGTGGTCGCTATCATGGCAAAGGGACATTTTACGTCAAGCGGCCATTTTATAGTCCTCCGGGGCGTTACCTCGGAGGGCAAAATTTTAGTGGCCGACCCCGCCAGTTACAACCGCAGCGGGCAGGAATGGGATCTGTCCATCATTCTGGATGAGGCCCGCGTCGGTGCGGGAGCTGGCGGCCCTTTTTGGATAATTTCGCCATGAAAACTTATTCATTTGTCCAGTAAAAGTTTTGGGAAGCAAAGGCGCGTTGAGCCTAAACAACAACGCGCCTTTACGATTCTGCTTCACATAGCTTTGCATTTGGCCGTAAAACTGACTTGTTTCCTCCAAATCCTAAGATGGGTATATTTCCTGTAATGTACTGTGAAAAGCTTCAAAAAATTCGTGTGGCTTATCCATCATCGCGACATGCCCTGCACCTGCTATCGAGATGAATTTTTTATACGGGCATGTAACCTTATCATAGTATTCTTTAGCAATCAGTTTCATATGCCAATCACATTCGCCAAATATATATATGACAGGTACAGCGTAACGCGTTCCAATTTCACGCAAATCGTAGTCTACAACGTATTCATTCAAAGGCTTTGTCAGTTTATCCATCTTTGCATAGTAGGATAGCTCCCTTAACGAAAAGTAAGGTGAAAACAATCCATTCCTAAAAAATATTGTGGTATCCATGTTTACAGGGATATATCGTTTCGCTATTTTACATATTGCGAGTGTCTCGCTCTCCGCAACAGTCTTGCTTTTCCGAACACGTTCCATAATTTGTTCAAGCGCAGCCACATCTTTTTCAGCTTTTTCCGCAGTCGCAAGCCGGTGTGTGTATTCGCCCATTTTAAGTACACCATCATTTACATCGACCGCCTGCGCAACTCCCACATATGCCCCAACATACTCCGGATGAGCCAGCACATATTGCGCGCCAAGAATCGTTCCCCAAGAATGCCCGCTGATTATTACATTCTTTTTTCCGAATCGCTCAGTCAGATAAAGCACGATTTCATGAGTATCTTTCAGCAAAACATCTGCCGATAAGTTAAGCAAGATGTTCCGGCTGTCATCCTTATTCAAGAAATAAGTTTTTCCGGTTCCACGCTGATCCCAGTTAACAACCGTATACGCATTTTCCCATAAATATTGATATGTATGCAGCATAGGTATCATTGTGCCGCCCGGCCCACCATGCAAAAACAGGATGACGGGATTTTCGATATTTTGTCCCCGTATATAAAGATACTGCTTGATACCTCCAACCTCTAATATCAATTCTTCGTCGATACCCTGCGCCGAAGTTATTCTATGCTCCCGGCGCAGCTTATTTGTAACCATTGCGCGGTAGGCTAAAAAAACAATCGTAATAACAACCGCGAGCGCGGCAATAATGCCCAGCGCCGATATTGCCAGTTTTAGAAATACCATCTTATATCCCTCCATGTCCAGCGCGACGGCGTCTGAACTCCTCTAATATTCTGGTTCGCTCCACGGTATTGGTTTCTGCGATCTTAGCAGAAACGTCATCTTCAAAGCCGTCCTGCGGTTGCCCGTCAAACTGATACAGCTTTTTTAGCAGCGCCCATAGAAGCTCCAATTCATCACCTGAAAAGGCGGTGAATAAATCCGAAAGAAAGTATACGCTTCTTTCACTGCCCGAAAGCATTGTTTGCGCTCCCAATTCAGTTATTTCTACATTCATCGCCCTTTTATCAGTGGGGCTGGATTTTGTTTCAACAAAGCCCTTTTTCTCCAAACCGGCAATTATATTATTGACGTTTTGTTTTGTTGTGCCTGTTTTTGCCGCAATGCGATTGAATGTTATTTCACCTTCCGGCAAATGCAGGATCGCAAGCATGGTCATAAATTGCCTGACTGTGAGATTTTCAAAGCATTTGTCGCCTTGCGCTTGAATTTTGTTTGTAAGAGTGAAAATAGTCGCATAAATCTGTTCCATCAGATTAAGCTCCCTCAGTTCATTTTCATATTCCATAATGCCCTCCATATTCAATTAGACAACATGTTGACTAATTGCAGTTTATCATATCCGCAAAATAAAGTCAACATGTTGTCTAATTATTGGGCTGGCATTTTTATTTGTCCCCAACCACCTACGAGTAAAATAGCGATATGGGATATGTAAAGCAAAAAAATAAGCTGAATGGAAGCGCAGCATAACTTTATTTTTCATAACTTTTTACTGGCTATAAATTTCTTAGCGAAATATTAACGGAGGTATCAAAATGATTTTATACTTATCTTCAAACCAGCACACCAATTTGCTTGATTTTACCGGCCTGTATGATGATGATACGGTGACGATCAAGAAAATGGTGGGAAATTTCGTATTAAAGCAATTCATCATCTACGATATGCGTAACTTCTCCCACTGCAACGAACTGATACTCGACCGGCCGGCATTTGGTGACAGCGATACCGAATTTGCCGAGGCCATCGAGGAATTTCTGACGATGTACAGCGCCCGGATAACGGTCATATACGAGGGGCTGGAGCAATCCGACCCCTTGTTTGCCGCCCTGCTGAATATCGGCGTGGGAAACATTGTAACAGGCATTGAGATAGGAGCTATTCAGACGGAAATCAGGGAATGTCTGAGCGATAAGGGCATGACCCGGTACAGCCCGAAAGAAAGGGCGAAGCCCAAAAGCGGCAGGGAAAGCTATCAATTCGACTGTGAAAATATCTGCGTCGCCGTCCTGTCATCCCAATCAAGGATGGGCGCTACCACCGCCGCCGTGGGGCTGGCCGTATGGCTTAACAGCGTCGGCGGTAAAGCCGGTTATGTGGAGTCCAATCAAAGCGGCTGCTTTGGGTTGCTGTCGAGAGCTTATGAAATGGAGCGGACAGAAAGCGGCTTTACCTTTGACGGCGTGGATTATCTGAGCGGTGAGCCGTCAAGCCAGTATCAGTTTATCATCCATGATATAGGCAACGACTACCCAAGCAATAAACAGCTTATTCAAACGGCTGATATTCTCCTTTTGTGCTGCGGCGTAAAGCCCTATGAAATGCAGTATACCATGCGGCTCCTTCGGCAGTTTGAAACCGAATACGCCATTGTGGTATGCCCGTTTGTGGATGATAGCCTAAAAGAAAGCTATGCGCCCGTACTGCAATCGGACTATCACAAGGTTGTTTTTATGGAGTACCAGCCGGATATGATGAATACCGGCCCAAACAGCAAGAACTATAAGGGAATAGTACAAAAATATATCGCCGGGGCATAATGCTCCGGCGATTTTTGGAGGTTATGAGGATGACAAAACAATACGAATTGAAACAACGCGCCTATGTGTCCAACTTGAAAAGCAGGGCGCTTTCGGTGCTTATCTACTTGATTGACCGGTCTAATAAGGAACTTACTTGTTTTCCCGCAATCCCCACGATGGCAAGGGAATTGCATATCAGCGTTTCCACGGTAAAGCGCGCCCTGCATGAGCTTGTGGTTGCGGGCTTTGTGGCAAAGGAGAGCCGGTTCCGTGAAAAGAACCACGGGCAGACCTCCAACCTTTACACTCTGCAATTTTCGGATTGTACGCCGAATAATGACAACGATAACAACCGGCCAACGGCTGGTGAAATAGAGAATACCCCCAGCGAACCGGCACAGTATGCGGCCGAGCAAATCACATTTGAAACCATAGCCAAAGAGGAAACAGCAGAAATGCCAACGCATGAGAATATAAGCGAGGTATCAGCGCCGGCTCCAATATGCCGCCGTAGCACAGCAGACACCCCCGTTCAGTCCGGCGTTCTTCTGGCTGACCTATCGGGAATGATTATCCCCGCCTGCCATTTTATGCTGGAAAAGGCCATACCTTTTTTAAAGTGGACGGGGGCGGGGTTCAATTTGATACCTCCTTGAACCTATCAGCTTAACCAGAGATAAAAAGCGAAAAAGAAGTTTATTATACAGCCTTTTATGTGTATGGGGTACATGGGTTTAGCGCCATTTTGCTTATTGCTGGCTGTAAATACTGGTGTTCGCCGTATCGGGATGAATGAAAGTGATATGCAGCCCCTTTTTGATTGCGTAGTTGACGGTCTGCCCTGTTCCGCTTCTTTGGCTTTTATCTTGGTCATAGACGGCAATGAGATACTGCGAATTATCGATCATAAAATAATTGCACCGCTTATAGGCTACAGGAGAATATTTGTAATTTATCGTTTTCTTATCCGTGCAGCCGTTAAGTATTTTCTCATATCGCTTTTTCTGTCCGGCTGTGAACCTCTCAGTGTGTTCGGGGAAAGGGATGGCACAGAAAAGCTCAATTTCCGAATACTCCTTTTGCCGCATTAAATCCAGTATGATTTCAGCCGCCCAAGTATCAACGCCGACCGCGCAGCCGACATAATATAC
>Ga0153953_1000008_pt1 | contig 42168 bp, 20 predicted proteins | sample TSNJ037MetaG_FD_104718 | JGI IMG/M metagenome (GOLD analysis project Ga0153953, IMG submission 104718) | Attine ant fungus gardens microbial communities from New Jersey, USA - TSNJ037 MetaG | ecosystem: Host-associated > Fungi > Mycelium > Unclassified | place: USA: New Jersey, Wharton State...
AAATACGTGTGAGCAACTTTAGTGTAGTACTCTTACCAGAACCATTTTTACCAATAATTCCGATTGCCTCACCTTTCTTAACAACAAAATTAAGTCCATTCAATACCCAAAACTCTTCATGCCTTCTGCTATTTGGTCTTAAAAATCGCTCTTTCAAAGAACTGGCTTTGTCAGCATAGGATTTAAACTTTTTCTTCACATTTATCACTTCAATAGCGTAGTCCTTTTGCATTACATTTCCTCCGCAAAATTTTTATCCAATTTTGTGAATATTAAAAACCCAATTACTAATATAATAATACTAACAACACCTGATTGAAGCATATATAAGGTTTCAGGGATTTGCTTATTGTATAAAATATCATGATATACAACTATGATTGGAGTCATAGGATTCATAAAAAACATTGTCCTCCATGATTCTGGTATATAGTCAACATCGTACATGATCGGAGTCAGGTAAATCCACGCCATCATGAGCACACCAACTATTTGCTCCAAATCCCTGAAATATACAGTTGCACTGGAAATAATAAAAACAAGCCCTAAAGCAAGCATATATTCTATTATCATTATTATAGGAAGGTAGAGTAATGCTGTCAGGTTTACTCCTATCCCAGATACTAAAATAGCCAGAAAAACTATAATGAAGCTAAATAGCATATTTGCAAAAGTGCTGGTTACATAAGATATGGGAATTACCTCTCTGGGAAAATAAATTTTCTTTACCATATCCGCTTGGGCACGGATGCATGTTGAACCACCTTGTATGGATGAACTGAAAAATATCCAAGGCATCATACCAATAATTAAGTATAAATAGAACTTGTCAATGTCTACCTTAAAAATAGTAGAAAACACTATAGTATATACGATAATTTGGCATAAAGGATTTATATATGTCCATAAAAATCCTAAAACAGATCCTTTATATCTTCCTCTTAACTCTCTTCTTACTAAGCTATATATCATATCTTTATATTTAAAAATATTCTTTAAACGTTGAATCATAAAAACTCCTTTGCAGGTATTACATCTACTTCTATGTTAATTTATAACCTGCTGTGTTTACCCGAAAAAAGATTTTATATCCGAATGCAAGGTCTATATGTAGTATACTGGAGTTATTTATATCAAAGGGAAGCAAACTCTTGTCAAATAACATAGTGCCAATTTCTCGGAGTAAGCTCCTTCACGAAAAAGACAGAGAACCCTACCAACAGTAGAGTCTCTGCCACACCTGACGGCTAACATGACGGCTTATAATTTTGCGATCATTGAAAGCTTCTCCATATTATCCTTCTTCAATCCAAAAGAAGAATGCACATATCTATTCAAGGTAATATTCACACTGGCATGTCCGAGTATTTCACTCAGGCTCTTTACATCAAACCCAAGTTCCACGCATCTCGTTGCAAATGTATGCCGGAGAGAGTGAAAATTAGCATCAGACAAGTTGGCATCTCTGATATAGGATTTAAACCGGTTCTGAACAGTCCGTGGTTCTAGATACTTATCAGTCTGACCTGTTAAGACATAAGCGTCAGAAGTCTGATGATAGTGGGAGAGGAGCTTTATTAAAAATGCAGGTAGTGGAATTTCCCGAATGGAATATTGACTTTTGGGTTCAGTAATAATGATTTTTGTCTTCGTATGTACCCTGGTATCAGTATTTTGTATTCGTAAAAGGGTTTTGCTTATTTTTAATATATTCTGTTCCATGTCAATATTTTCCCAACACAATGCACAGAGTTCTCCCAGGCGGATGCCTGTGTACAGGCTGATGAGTACGCCTAATTTGCAAAAGTCGGTATTCTGTTCCAGTATGGTGGTCAGATCAGACTGTTCCTGCAATGACAGGACACGGATCTTATGGAATTTTTTTTTGATCGACAACCTGCTTAAATCACAGGAAATATTATAGTTATGATACCTGGCGAATTCCATCGAACTTTTAATAATGGCTGTGATATCTGATACCGTTTTGGGTGATAATCCGCCGGTTCCATCCAGACGTCCATTGTTCAGTAATTGCTCCACATACCTTTCGATTAACTGTGAATTGATCCTGTTTAGCTGATAGCTTCCCAGTTCCGGTTTAATATGATTCCTTACTAAATGAAAATATCTGGAGTAAGTAGATTCTTTCACCTGTAAATGGATATGCTGCATCCATTCGTTTAACACTTGATCGTAACATATGGTTTTACCAGTAGATTCCAGACTGCCATTTTCATTAGCAATCTGTTTTTCCAGAAGTAATTTTTTGGCAGCAGTATAAGTACGGGCATATACATAACCATATTTTGCTTTTCCTTCCGGTGTGTGATGTTTAATATAACGCCCTTCCCAACGGCCATCTTTCCGCTTGTAAATATTCTCACCCTTTTTTGGCATAAATAGTGTACCTCCTCATTTGTTGTTTCAAGTGTAATATATCATACAATATGGTTAATAGTAGGTGGATAATGTTACCATTTTTGTCGATTCTGCGGATTAATATATGAATGTTTATGACGGTTAATCTGACGGTAATAAAAATGTTTCTGACGTAAGCAGTATTTGTTAACAATTTTGCCATTGCTCAACCATATAGTAAATAAGTATGGTACATCAAGTGGTACATATTGATTGCTAAAATCGGGTTAGGTACAATGAATACAATTGAATTTTTTAACTGAGAAGACAGCAAAGTAAAGTTCCGGTAAAGGATCAGAAAAATACATGCCAAAAGATAATGAAAGTAAGAAAAAAATACTTTATATAATGGGGATTGACTGGTTATGGATTTACCAACGTCCGCAGATTTTGGCGGAGAAGCTGAGCCAGCATTATGATGTGACAGTTATTTTTCCAAGAAGCATTATTAATATACGTTATAAAGCCATAAAACTGAGTAGTGAATTTGTGAAAAAGAAGGTCTTATGGACGATACCATATCAGGAAAAGATAAAAGCTGTGGGAGCAGCAGCAAAGCTGTTTCAGCAGTTATTATTCAGAAATTATCAACAATATGACTATATCATGGTGGGTTATCCATTATATGCAAAATATATACCGGATGATTATAAAGGTCAGATTATCTATGATTGTATGGATAATCATAAAGCATTGTATCCTGATAGAAAAAGAGTATCCAGAATAATACTCCAGGAGGAAAGGTTAATCAAAAAAAGCAGCATAGTATTTGCTTCCTCTTTGTTGTTATGTAAAAAGGTAAATAGAATTGCGCAGGAGGCAAAAGCTATTTTAATACGAAATGGTGTAGAGACTGGTCAAATATGTGAGATAAAAAAAGCAGAAATAAAGCCTGTTTATAAAATAGGATATATTGGGACAATAGACACCTGGTTTGACTTCAAATTATTAAAGGATAGTCTGAAACTAAATTCTGTTTTTACATATCATTTAATAGGTCCGTTTAACCGGTTAAAAAAAAAGTCTCATTCGCGTTTGATTTATGAAGGTGTGATAGAGCACAAATATCTATCGGGATATATCAGAGACTATGACTGTCTTCTGATGCCCTTTCTATTAAATGATGTTGTATTATCAGTAGATCCACTTAAGTTATATGAATATATTTCCTTTGGTAAATGTATTATAAGCATATTTTATCCGGAAATAAAAAGATTTGAAGAGTTTGTCTATTTTTATAGTACTGTGGAAGAATATATGGAACTGTTGGGACAGCTTTGTAAGAAAGGTTTTCCGGCTAAATACAATAAAGAACAGCAGGTAGGATTCTTAGAGGATAATACCTGGGATAATCGATACAACAAGCTGCATCAGGTTATAAATGATAAAGAGGCAGAAAGAGTACATGCTGTATGAATACGTTAAAAGAGTTATATCATTATAGAGAAATGATTTTTAGTCTGGTCCGTAAAGAATTAAGAGGTCGGTATAAAGGGTCGGTTTTAGGATTTATCTGGACATTTTTGAATCCATTGCTGCAGTTAACAGTATATACGATTGTGTTTTCGGTATTATTTCCTACTACGATTGATAAATTCTACATATTCTTATTTATTGGATTGATTCCATGGTTATTCTTTAATACCTCGCTGGCAGGCGGGGCTACCTCTGTTGTCAGTCAGGAGAATCTGATAAAGAAGATTTATTTTCCAAGGCAGGTACTGCCAATTGCTTATGTCAGCAGTGCTTTTATAAATATGCTGTTAACATTTCTGGTAATCTTTGCGGTGCTGATTATCAGTGGTTATGGCATCAATCTTAAAGTATTGTGGGCTTTGCCGATTGTTATGGTGGTAGAATATTTGCTGGCATTAGGAATGGCTATGATATTCTCTGCGTTAACGGTGTATTTCAGGGATTTGGAGTATATATTGGGAATTGTGGCGATGGCATGGATGTACCTGACCCCTATTTTATATGAAGTTGAAACTATACCGGAAGCATTTCGTCCTCTGATTTATCTCAATCCAATGACCGGAATTATATTATCCTATAGAGAAATTTTATATTATAAAAAAATTCCCGATTTAAATATTCTGGCAGCAGCGGTAGTAGCAGGAGTGGTTTTTTTAGTTGTTGGATTCTTTAGCTTTAGCAAGATGCAGAGAAGGTTTGTAGAGGCATTATGATAAGGGAATGGCAGTATCAATGGAAGGCGTTAATACGGAAGATGAAATATGCTTCAGGAAAGGAACGGTGTAAGCTGATATTGAAGCTTGGAGGCAGAATCATTGGCGTACACAGGTATTTTTATTTAAGTGGGTATCGGGAGGATTTGATTGCTGCACAGAAAGAAGAGGACGATCAGATTTTCAGGAAATTTAAGAAAACCATGGGCCTGCAGGTATCAGAATCACATATGAAAAAGCCGGATACATATCTTGCTCTTATGACAGAATCTTTGGACCAGGGAGGATTGGAAGAAGTAGTAAGGACTCTTGCAATAGAGTGGAGCAGGAAAGGGCTGTCAGTCAAGGTATTGTGCGTGTATAGTGGAGGATGTATAGCGGAAGAACTGAGTCTGGCAGGAATAGAAGTATTGACCTTCTATGGTAAGAAAGCAGAGTTTGAGAAATATATATCTAAGACCCCACCCATACTGGTCACCTCACATTATGTAGTAAGTTTTCTGGATATATTAAATAAATACGGGGTGCCGGTAGTAGAAGTAATCCATAACATGTATGTATTCCTGTCACCAGGAAGGATAAGGGAGATAATAAAAAATGAGATTTATATTAAGAAATATATTGCTGTGTCTCAAATTGCAAAAGAGGTATTCCTTTTAAAATTTCCGGATGTAGACAACAAAAAAATAGAAATTATTGGGAATGGTGTGGAAGCGGGAGACATTGTGGAGAGGAAGAATGCAACATTCAGGAAAGAGCATGGAATCTCCGGGGATGCAATGTTGTTTGTTACAGCAGGCAGTATTCACCCAAGAAAAAATCAGGCAGGAATATTGCGAGCCTGGGATGTGATAAGGAGACTAGGTACTGATCCTGCGGTATTGGTTTTGGCAGGTGAAGGTGCAGATTTGGAATATGAAAGAAAGATTCTTTCTATGATACAAGAACGTAAGCTGGAGGGCAGTGTCCGTCTGATCGGATATTGTTCAGATATGGACAGTTTGTTACAGGAGGCGGATGTTTTTCTGTTGGATTCCTATTATGAAGGATGGAGCATGGCAGCGACAATGGCTTTACGTCATGGAGTGCCATTGATTCATTCCCGGTGCGGGAGTGGAGTGGAGCTGGTTGCAAGAGGGCAGAATGGAATATTGGTGGATAACCCGATGCGTGATTTGGAACAGTACAGCAGTGAAGAATTATATGATCGGATGCTGGGAGGAATAAATGATAATTTGGAACAGGTGGTTGAAGCGATTTTGCAGATGATGAATAGCAGACAAGAGTGGAGGCTTAAGAAACAAAACATTATAAATTATGCACAGAATAACTTTTCGGTAGAGAAAATGGCAGATCAATATCTGGAAGTGTTTGCAAATGTGTTGGGATACGGAGAAGATAAATGGAAACAGAAATAAAAAAAGTCGGTATTGCAATCATTAATTATAATTCCATGAAATATTTGAGATTGACACTGGAAAGCTTGTGGATGGTGAAGATTCGGGTTCCGTTTGCAGTATGTGTGATTGATAATGGCTCGGGACAAGAAGAAATAGATGCTTGCGGAAAACTGATTGAGGATATTAAGGAAAAACGAAAAGGTGCAGATCTGGAATTTATAGTTGCAGGTAGAAATCTGGGATTCAGCGGCGGGAATAACGTGCTGATCAAAAGATTCCTGGAACGGGATGATATTAGTCATATCTGTCTGTTGAATCCGGATGTAATTGTCACAGATTTTTGGCTGGATTATTTGTTGGAGAAGCAACAGGATGTAATAGGACCAGTCACCAATGCAGCAGGAAATGAGCAGACCATACAAATAGATTATACTGTGGAAGCTAAGATGCGTGCTATAGATTTGGCTAATGTATATGCAGGGAAGCGTCATGCCTGTTATAAGGGATGTATGGTACAAAGTGAACTAATTACTTTTTTTGCAGCATTGTTTAAAAAAGAGGTAATAGAAGCGGTAGGGTTATTGGATGAACAGTTTTATCCCGGATCTTATGAAGATGATGACTATTGTCTCAGAATTATAGATGCGGGTTACAATATTATGATTGCAAGGGATTGTTTTCTTCATCATTTTGGAAGCGGGTCATTTTCCGGATTGAAAATGGAGGAACGAAAGAATATAGGTGATACAAATCGCGAAAGGTTCGAGAAGAAATGGCAGCGAAAGTGGAAGGATCGCACATGGAAGCTTCTGGAATCCTGCCGCCAGGATATGGACTTTTTATTGAAAAATGAAAAGCAGGATTGGGCAAGAGAGCAAATTGGCACTTCTTTTGATAATATAGAAAAGCTGATGTCTGATTGGGGAGAGGCTATTGCATTTTTTACAGCACAGGCGGATCGTGCAGATATGCAATCCTGTCAATATTCAGGTCGGCAGCTGATACAGATGTTATGGGTAAAAGTGTGTAGAAGAAGGACGGGAATAATCGGCATAACAATAAGAAAGGGAAAGGATTACTTACAAAGCCGTAGATCACGAAGAGGCACAGAGGAAAATATAGAGTCTGTTTACCGGTTGATCAGGGAGGGAAAAGCCAAAGGATATATGCCAATCTGCGTATTTGCCCCCATGTATAATAGAGAAAATGAAAGAGATGGATATATTCAGCGGATTAAGGCTATTGATACTACTGTGCTGAAGGATATGTGCAGAATCTATTTATATGATGAGGGAATCAATTGTATAGCTATGCGGTTTGATTTTATAGATGAGAAGCATGGATATATTGTATTTAACAGCCATAACAAAGATCATATAGAAGCAATAGCAGGGATTGTTAAAGCATGCGGCAGTACATATATCCACAGCCTGCTGCGCTTTATGGAAGACCGCTCTTCCCGGGAATTGTGGAAAATATTTGATCTGGAAGGAGTTCGGCACTTCTGGGATGTACATGGGGCAGTTCCGGAGGAGTATGAGCTGAGTGGTTCCGAGCTGGGATATCAGCTTGCAAATAATATAGAGGAGATACTGGCCGGGAAGGTGAGTGTTGCAGTAGTTGTTACCAATGCCATGGGACAGCATCTGAAGCAGAAGTATCCTGATATGAAAGCCAGGATAGTGGAGGTGCCTGTCTTTGGAGCGGATCTGCTGAAACCTGTGGAAAATAAAAAGAGAGAAAAAAACGACACCAAGCCGGTGATAACTTATGCAGGAGGGATACAGCCATGGCAGAACATCAGTCTGATGCAGGATGTGATGGAACAGATCCGGCATTCCGTACGGTATAAGATATTTGTTCCTGATTCGAAAGAGTTTATGGAAATGTGGGGAGAACGGAGTCAGGAAATGGACATGATAGTGGTTTCTAAAACCCCGCAGGAATTATATCAGGAATATGAAGTCTGTGATTTTGGATTTATACTTCGGGAGGAGGGACCGGTTAATCGGGTTGCCTGTCCCACCAAGATTGTTGAATATTTGAAATTCGGTATTATTCCTATTTTAAAAACAGATCATATAGGGGATTTTGCTGAGATGGGAATGAAATATCTTTCCTATATGGATATGCTGAATGGAATCAGCCTGACAGAGGAAGAACGTATGAGTATGGCTGAGCATAATTATCAAATATTGAATAAGTTGCAGCAGAAGTATGTGGAAGGAAGGGAAATACTGAAGAATATAGTAGAAGGAGAATCTGTATGAGTCTGTTAGACCTCTTTAAAAAGCTGTTTAAAAATAATACGGTTAGGCCTGTGGAACAGATTCGCATGCAGGGGGAAAAGCCGGCAATAGGACTGGTAGTAACAACCTTTGATAAAGGTGGGTTAGAGCAGGTAGTACTGAATCTTTACCTTGGTTATAAAGATCATGGATATGCGGTATACCTTATGTGCCAGGAAGATAATCTGGGAATTATGGCCGGACAGATAGCTGATGAAGAATTGATGGTATTTAACAATGACATGCAATATTTTCTTAAATATTTATACAAAAAAAATATTACAGTTCTGCATTATCATTATAATATCTTTGGATGGGAGGAAGCAAAAACCAGAGGTGTCTCCACTATCTATACTATGCACAATGTATATACATGGAAGAGTAATCCGGAAATCCTTGCATATAGTAAAATATTGAACCGGATGGATAAGGTGGTACCGGTCTCCAATCAGGTAAAGGATTATTATCTGGCCAGAACTGATGCAGTGAAAGATAATCTGCAGGTAATATATAATGGCATAGATCTGAATGAAATAGCACAGGATATATTACCAGAAAGCCTGAAACGTTCTGGGTTGGGGTTAACTCACAATGATGTGGTAATTGTATTTGTAGCTTCATTTTATCCGGTAAAATATCAGATTGGCATGATAGGAGTTATGGAAAAGCTGATTTTAAGATATCCGGATACTAAATTATTATTTGTGGGAAATAGTGAAAATGAGTATTATCAGCATTTTCAAAAAGAATATCGTAATTCGTCTGCAAAAAAGAATATGCAGGTGGTACCATATTTCGACCATAAGTACATGGGTGCTTTTTTACGTCAGACATCAGATATTTTCACCTTGCCTACATTGCAGGAAGGGTGCTCCAATGCTGTTTTAGAGGCAATTTGCTGTGATATACCCATGGTTCTGACCAATGTGGGAAATGCTATGGATGTCAGTTATCTGAAAGGATGTAAGGTGGTGAATACAGCGTATGAGAATATTGTTACAACCAGTAATGAGCAGATGATACAAATGTCATATAGAAAAGATTCAAGCAATCAGGATGAACTTGTGGAGGCTTTTTCCGATATGCTGGATTATCTGGAAAGATATCAGAGAGCGTCACTGGTACCTGCGTCTGAGAAATGGAAATATGGAAAAGGGGAAATGGTAAATAAATATATTAAGTTAATAGAAGAAATAGCGGGCAGAGGGATGGCACAATGATAGATGGAAATGTGATTGAAGTCTGTGATGTACATAAAAAATATAAAAATAATTTTGATATAGGTAATAAACTGAAGGAGAAGGTATTACATCGGGACAGGAGACAGTATCACGAGCTCTGGGTGCTGCGGGGCATTTCATTTGAAGTCAGGAAAGGGGAGGCTGTCGGATTGATAGGCAGCAACGGATGCGGAAAGAGTACAACATTGAAATTGCTGACCAGAATTATTTATCCGGACAAAGGGAAGCTGAATATCAAAGGAAGGGTATCCAGCCTTCTGGAACTGGGAGCAGGGTTCCATCCTGATCTAAGCGGTTATGAAAATATATACCTGAATGCGGCCGTTTTTGGATTGACCAGAAAGGAAATAGACCAGCGGTTGGAAGAAATCATAAGGTTTTCTGAGCTTAAGAATTTCATCCATAATCCCATTCGGACATATTCTTCAGGTATGTATATGAAGCTGGCTTTTTCCATTGCAATTAATGTAGATGCAGATATTCTGCTGATTGATGAGATTCTGGGAGTAGGAGATGTAAATTTCCAGAAAAAATGCTTTGAGAAGCTTAAAGGGATTAAGGAAAAAGGAACGACAATTGTCATTGTATCACATTCAATGGAGCAAATTGAGAGGATTTGTGACCGCAGTATATGGATTGATGAAGGAAGTATACGTGATCAGGGAAAATCGGAAGAAGTACATAAAAAATATCTGGAATGTATGGATGAAAAGCGCTTTATTCAGATAAAAAAGGAAGAAGAGGAACGGAGCAGAGAGAAGGAGCAGGAGGAAAAACGTAGAGCAACCATATTGGAACGCACCAAAGAGGAAAAGAAAAAGTTAAAAAATATTGTGAAGCAAAAAGAATTAAATAAGCAGGAATTGAATAATCAGATAGAGGATGAACAACTATGTCAGCAAACTTTGATTGCACAGATAAATAAAGAAAAAGTACAACAACAAGCGGCTCAGAGAGAAGCACAGGAACGTAGAAAAAAGCTTGAAGTATTAGAGAATGAGGTAGTTATAAGGAAGCTGAAAAGTGACAGAGCTTCTTATTTTCAAAGTGAAAAGGCTCGTTTGGAAGTAGTTGTGCAGGAAAAGAACTTTGAATTGGATAGACTTAACTCTGTAATACGTGAAAAAGAAGCGGAGATATGCCGTATAGAATCTGTGATAAAGGGAAAAGAAAAGCAAATGGCTCACAATATGCTGGAAAAAGAGGCAGAGATTCAAAGATTGGAGGGAGTGATAAGATTAAAGGAAGCAGAATATGAAATACTGCAGGAAAAATTCCTGGAGATAAAATAATAAGAGGAGAATGAGGATGCAATACCACTAATTATTTTAAAAGAATAAAATGTGTGGTATATTATGTGGCACATCAAATGGAACATATTGCATAACACACGTTTAGCTTTGTACAATAAAAGAAAATAAAAATTATGAATATTGAGTAGAGGAGGATTGTGTGCACTGCGAAGGGGGGAGACTTGCTGGTGTTAATAAAAAACTATGGAAACATTTGGAAAAATACTTAAGAGAAATATAGAGAATAGCGGTTATAATATTTTTCAGTTTGCAAAAATAACTGGAATAAACAGAGTAAACATCCAAAGATATATATCAGATCAGAGGTTTCCCTCAAAGATTGTTTACCTGGAAATGCTGTCATATCTGCATTTGAATCTGGAGGAACAAAAAGAATTAGAGACAGCATATTCCATATGCAGCGTAGGTCCGGCACTTTACTTTCAGCGTGAAGGTATTAAAAAAATTTTTGAATCCTTTTCGGATGTTTATGAAAGTGAAGAGCAGAGAAACCTATATATTACAAATAATTACTACCAATATGAGAAACCGGATAATAACATTATAAAAAACCAGTCTGTGCGGGGAGATATTGGTGTGCTGCGGTTATTTCAAAGAGAAATAATAAGGATAACAAATACCTATACGAATCCATATATACACCTTTTCCTTCCGGTAAAAAAAAGCAGTAACTTTTTAAAGAATGCTTTGACAGAGATAGGAATCAATTTCCAGAATCATCTGGAAATTATACAAATGTTCTCCATGACATCAAGAGTGATGAATGATGATAAAGTGGAGGAACACAATCTGGAGGTGCTTTCTACCGTATTGCCTATGTGCTTTTCCCGCAATTTTAACTATCAGGCTTATTACTATTATGATAATGGCTTAAGCAGCTCTAAAAATATAGGCTTGGTTTTTCCTTATTATGCAATAATGAATGATAGTATGATACTTTATTCACAAAATATGACAGATGCCATGTTTTGTGCGGAACCGATGTTATTGAATGTATATCAGAACAGCTTTATCGATAACTTGAAAAAATGCAAATGTTTTACAAAGACAGCATATGTATATGATGATTTTGTTTCCTCTTATCTTAAAAATAACAATTTGGTGGAACAGGAATTCTGGCTGGAATACCAACCCTGTTTGATCAGTGTTGTCACTCCGGATATGGTAGAAGCCATTTTACGAAAAGATTTGGAAGGGCGGGAGAAATTCAAGGAGAAGGTATTGGAACGTCTCCATCAGGTACAAAATCGCGCCTGCGAACCTTATCATTTTTTTACCGAAAAAGGTTTGCGTGAGTTTGTTGAAACCGGTACTTGTATGGAATTTCCGAAAGCTTATGCAGTAGAATTTCCTAAAAAGTACCGATTGGAGCTGTTAACTCTATTAATTGAAGCGTGTGAGTCAGAGAAACAAATGCTTCGGATTATTGATCTGAATTCTTTTCGGATTCCTGCTTATCTGTCAACCAGTGTGAACAGTGCTGCTGCCCATTTCTACAACGTTATGAAGGATAACTCCTGGGGATGTATCTCCCTGAGAGAACCAACATTAATAAATGCTTTATTGGACTTTTTTATAAGTCTGCCAGAGGGACCTTTTTTGTACACAAAAGAAGAGACCCTGGATATTTTAAACCGGTATATTGCAAGACTGAAATAAAAACAGCGGTACATTAAGTGGTTCATATTGAAAATAAATTATCAGGTGTATAAAATGAAGTGAAACTATTATATCAGAAGGAGGAACAAGTAATGAAGATAATCAAAAATAGACTAGTCTATTTGGTATTGTCTGCGTTGTTGATTTTAGAAGGAGGACCGATGGCTGTTATTGCAGCAGACATTCAGACGGATAAGATATCCGAAATAGCCATCCACAAATCAACAGAAGACGATGTATCTGGAGGAGATGTATCCGGAGGAGATGTATCTGGCGGAGATGTATCTGGCGGAGATGTATCCGGAGGAGATGTGTCCGGCGGAGATGTATCAGGGAATGATGTGTGTGAGATTTTCGACGATGTAGAAGAAGGAACCTGGGAAGCAGATGCAATTCAGTACGTATATGACAAAAAGCTGATGGTAGGAAAAGGAGATGGAATTTTTGATCCGATTGGAAATATTACCAGAGCAGAATTTGTTACCACATTGTACAGTATGACTGGAAAACCGGAAGTTACATACAGCGATGCCTTCAGTGATGTAGAAGATGGTTTGTGGTATACCAATCCGATTATATGGGCTTGTGAAAACAACATAACCACTGGTTATGCTAATGGTAAATTTGGGGTTTCTGATAGTATTACCCGTGAGCAGATGGCTCTGATGCTCTACAAATATGCTACAGATGTATTGGGATTTGAAGATAATGATAATACGCAGGAAGGTATATTGGACGTCTTCACTGATACTGACAGAATCAGCTGGTGGGCTGAAGAGGCAATGGAATGGGCAGTCGCAAATGGGGTTATTGCCGGAACCGGAGATAGTAAACTGAATGCTCCTGAATATGCAAGCAGGGCAGAATGTGCGGCAATACTTAGGACATTCTGTAAGAAATTTGATGTATATTAAACCATTGGTCCCCGTAAAGAACTTATATAACTGAATATAAAAAGTCATCTCCACATAGTAGTGTAGATGACTTTTTTGATTGATTCCTAATAAAATCAGCGGTATCCCAATAGTGGAATACCGCTTAAAGTACTTAACTTAATAACATTTTAATTGGATTCAATAAAGTTTGTACTGAAGGTTCTGAGTATAGCAGCACATTCTGCTCTGGTGGCATAACCGCCAGGATTCAGATAACCAGCACCTGTTCCGCTGATAACTCCCTTTGTAACAGCCCATTGCACAGCAGTTAACGCCCAAGAGCTGACTTTATCTGTATCATGGTATTTGTCCAGTACATTATCTCCAATAGCCAGATCATAATCGCAGGAAGCTGCATATTTGTAAACCATAAGCGCCAGCTGCTCCCTGGTAATGTTATCTGATACGCCGAATGTGGTACCATATCCGCTGGTTATTCCGTTATTATATGCCCAAAGAACTGGGTTGGTGTACCAGGTGCTATTTGGAACATCCTTGAAGGTATTGCTGTATTCTACCGCCGGTTTCCCTTCCATGCTGTATAATGTGGTAGCAAACTCTGCTCTGGTCAGCAGCCCGACAGGGTCGAAGTTGGTGGTGCTTTTCCCAGTCATGATACCGCGGTTGAAAACATATTGTACGGCTGGGTAGATCCAATAATTGCCGCTGGATGGATCTGTCGTAATATCGCTAAAAGGGAAATACTCTTCTGCTGCCAGGTAGCCGGTAGTACTGTTCAGGTATTTACCATTGCTGTCAACAACCAGGATATAGTATCTGGTTGTAAATGCATTGTATGACAAACCGCCCAGATCCGATGACTTAAATGTATAGTTATTATAGGCAATAGAATCAGCAGTTATGGTAAATCTCTTTAATGCCTTTGTGTCGTAAGGCAGGTAAATATAAACAGTAAAGGATTTCTCTTCGGAAGAAATGTAGAGTCCGTTATAGGAATATTTATAATTATCTCCCCGGCTAAGGAATGAGACATAGCTGTTGGTGGTTGAGATATATAAACTGTTGCTCGTGTTTCCGTATAAATTCGTAGAACTAATCGGAACACCATCATATAATAACTCATAATATAGAGATGTATAATCAAGTATGGTGTCATATATCTTGGAAATATCTATATCCAGTTCCAGTTCCTGATATGTTAGGTTTGTGCTTTTGTAAAGGACAGCATTTTTGATAGCAGGTTCAAACACTGTTTCTTTGGCCGCGTCCAGAATGCGCATTTTTAACTTGCTGGTATCCAGATCATGGAAATAGCCATATGTCCATATTCTCAGTATTTGGGATGCTTCTTGTAAGGACGAACCGCCGCTGTACGATATATATTGTTTCGTTGAATCTAATACATATACGGTTGCTTGTCCCAATGAAGACTCATTTACAGTAATCTCCAGATAGTAAATGGTATCATTTGTGAATTGCGCTTCTGGAAATGATACTGTCAGAGACCAGCCAGGTCGTGTTTTGGTGTTTCCGGAAATGGTAATTTTCTCTGGTGTCAATTCAGCATTGTCGATTATGATATTACCATCGGCATCTTTGATATATGCTTTCAGAACAGCCTGATCTGGTATTATCTCATCTTCCAGAGTAAAAGTACTGGTAAATATCTGCCCGGAATTAATGAAATACCTACTGTAATTGATATTTGTATATGTTGCATCATTATGCTGATATTCGTAATTATAATTGGTAAAATTGGAGCTAATGGTATAATTAATCGTACCTTTTGTAATGACCGCATAGAGATAGTAAGAGCTTTGTTCAGTATCAAATTCATAAAAAGTTCCATCACTATTCTTAAATTCTAAAATGACCATATCATTGTGTACTCCAGCGGTACAAGCTGCAACTGTATCTCCATAGTAACTCTGTCTGAGTTCCCATATAATTTCCTGTCCTTCCGGAATATTCTCCGTCATTACTCTTACCGTATCATTATCAGGTATGTGCTCAATATAGTAAGCGTTTGGGTCGCTGTGTAATGAAAGTGATGTGGATACCTTTTCCTGATTGATCAGTGTGGAACTGGAATTATTCTGCATTTTAATCATCATGGAACGTGACCACTCATCTTCCACAATCTTTTGGAGCTTATATACTGCATTACTGGTGCTGGTTATTTTATATTCAATTACTTTGGTTATAGCGGAACCATCGCCATTATATACGACAGGATACATTTTATCCCAATCCATATTGTATCCATTGACACTGATATAAATATTCTGATTATTTTCAGAATTATTGTAGTTGGAATACGAAGTATTGATACTGGAAACTCTGGGTTCGCCTGTTACAACAATTTGTCCTGGAAGTGTAAGTTGCTCCCCGTTTGTCAGAGTAACAATTAAGTCGTATTCTCCGATAGGCAGATATTTGGTCAGATTCATAGAAAAGTAGGTATAGACATAGTTACTCCTGATCTGTGGATGGCTGAATATACCATTATAGCGTTGGTCAAGGTTGCTTGTAGTTAGATTGGAGCTAACGCTTGACATATAAGTATTACTATTGCCAGATATATGCACGGTTTCAACAGCATCTTCCAGCCCGTATAAATAGAAATAGTCAGAAATATAACTACTATTTGGTGTCAGATAGTTCTTGCCATTGGGGAAGTAAGAAGGATTGTTCAGGAAAGTAATATCCTTTGGGAGCCTGGCTATCTCAGTATCATCCTGATATACAACAAAGGTATAGTTCTGGGTTCCTTCCGTTGTGATGAAGTCATCAATTACCCAGCCAAGGATTGAGCTATAGGAGTAATTGTAGGTAGTATCCAGTTTTTCTAAAATCAGATCATCACCTTTATAAACAGAAAGAGAGTAGGTGCCAAGTGGAAAGTAATTAGTAAGTTCCACTTGAAGCGGATAGCCTGAGCCATTCATGTAATAGGTATCAGATGTAATGATTGTGGTTTCCTTTCCAATACGTTGTGACGAACTTGTGCTTGTGAGCCAATAGGAAAGATTGCGGAAATATGCAGGAATATTTGTATTTGTAGATACAAATTCCCCGGATGGTATATAATTTCCACCTATCCCCAAGGAAGTTAAATTGACTAATTTGCTTAAATCACAGATTGTTTCAATCTTGTTATAATTTAAGGAGACATACTTTAACGCAGTTAATTCGGACAAAGGGGAGAGATCACTGATGTTATGATAATTTAGATATAGATACTCAAGGTTACTTAGCAATTCAATACCTTTTAAACTTTGAACGGTATTATCAGAAGTATTGTTTTTACTTCCGGAAAGAGAAGTAATACTTTCCAGCGTTTTCCTGTCAAGTGTGGTTGCATAATAAGGTAATTGCTTCTTTATGATTTCCAATAATGCAGAATCGAAATTACTTTCTGAATAGATCTCATTGGCAGCAGTGGTAATTGTTATTACATCACCTAATAGACGATATTCGCTGTAATTGTCATAATTATACATTACTAACCGGATATAATATTCTGTCTCTGGTTCTAAATAAGATATACTGCTGCTTCCGGTAATTTCTTCAGCATCTTCTTCTGAATTTGGCATATAAATGGAACTTTGTTGTGCAATCGTATCAAAAGAGCTATCCTTGCTGATCTGATATCGAAATAAATAACCAGACAAGTCAGAGATCGCAATACCTGAAATAGTATAGTTTATGCTGGCATAAGCTGCCCCAATACGATCAGGCGTAAGTTCTATATTTACCTGTTTATAATCACCGGTTGTTATGATAAGGGGATCTTGTCCCGATATTGGTGCATCCTCATATTTACCTGCTTCTAAGTTATATACTTCTTTAACCAGCCGAATATAGTAGGTCATATTTTCCTTTCCCACAAAAGATTTGGAACTAATCAGAGAGCAGGCATAGGATGTACTGTCTTCTGAAAAATTCAAATATTCACGGCCATATTTCATTACTGAAAAATCAGATGTTTCTGAAACTTGTAAATAGACAAGTTCAGACCAATAATCACTTATATTTTCGTAGCCGTCTATCCGTATAGATAATTTAATCTCATTCAGCATGTTATCTATAGGTGTTTCATAAGTCAAAGTGTATACAATATCTCCTGCTGCTGTTTCTATGGAGATTTCATCATTCTCTAACTCTGTCGTGGATTCTTCAGATGGTATTTCATCCTCAGATACATCAGAATCAGCAATATTACCGGATACAGTCGTTACCTCCGTTTTGTGGTCATCTGCTTCATCTGAATTAACAGATTCATGTGCAGATATATTAGATATCTCCTGTGCGTTTGCAGTACTGACAATTTCAAATGAAAATAAAATGGTGGCTAGCCCTATGGCTAACAGTCGTTTCAACATGTTTCTTCTCCTCCTATAATGAGTTGTAATAGTTTGGCGTTATTATGAACGTAGCGTGTCACCTCCTCAAGTAGATAATAACTGTTGTTTCAAGGTTCTATCATGCTCATTTTATCTAATATGAATGGATACATGCAATAAGTACCAAATTGTGTACCGGGCTTTTTAAGTGCCGAAGCTTTATATGCAAGGATACTAATGTTGTGGATTTGTACGACGGGATTTTATTCCCACAAACAAGGAGCCAGATGGAATGCCTCTTCGTGCGGAATGCTCTTTACCAGAATTTGAATTAGCAGAAGGTTGATTTACAATGAAAATAAGTGGAACATGTACTGGAACACATTGAATAATAAACAATGAATCATTTAAAATGAAAAGGAAACTCTGACAAGCGATATGATTGTCAGACACTGTAAATATTAAAGAGATTAATGTACACCCAGGAGGTTATCCATGAGCATGGAAAAGATTAAGTCCAAACATGTTTCTATTCACAGCAATATTATATTATACACAATAGCCTTTATATTACTTGCCCTCATTGACTGGACCAGAGGAAGTCAAAACGGAGATGTATGGGCTTTTGCTGTTAACTGTACCGGTATTATCATGACTGTTATAATGTTTATTCCTCATTTACGTAAGGAGAAACAAAGCAGCCGTAACTATATACATTATTATATTTGGATCGGAATATGGTTTATTGGTTCCATAATCGGTTATGTTATTTGGTATTACAATCCCGGACGTGTATTTATGTTGCAGTATCTATCAGGTGCAATAAACGCAGGCTGCCTTGGTGTGATTGGAATTTTTTTATGGGAACGCAGATATTTACAAGAGGGTATAAGTGCGTTAATAAAAAAACCGCTGACAATTGGCTGGATTATACTTGCTGTTCTAATGGTGCTGTCACCAGGCAGGGAAATCTGGCCTCTCTGGTTTCTGGTCATGTTTGGATTTTTCTATCTGTTTCCTATTGAGGTTGAGGAGATACATAGTCTTTGGAAGGGGATGGTTAATGGAATCATAATTGCTTTTTTTATTATTCAAACATTTGCATATGGTTTTCGTCCCTATGATGAAGTTCGCTATAAAGGTGCATTTAGTAATTGCAATATGAATGCGTTATTCTATTTAATCACTTATGTGATGGTCCTGTTTCGCTTACATTTAATTAAACTTGAAAAGAGAGATGACAATACTCCAGCCAATAAAGTAATTGTCAAAATCTTTTTATTTGTATTAGCAGGTGGTTTGCTTAGCTTTATCTTCTTTACGATAGGAAGGACTGCTTTAATTGTTGCAGTTGCAATTACCTTGATCTACGGAATCATAACCATGCTCTTCATATACAAAGAAAGTGTTAAAAAGCTGATCATACAATGGTTCCTTCTGGGAGTATGTGCAATATTTACCTTCCCTGTGGTATATCTAACAATACGATATTTACCGGGGATACTTCACAGGCCAGTATGGTTTGAAGGCGAATATCATGTAGAAAGGGTACATTCATATGATCCTATTGATTCCGAACACTATGTCTCATTTGAAGAATTTTGGGAAGCGGCAGTAGGAAGACTTGATATTAATTTTATACTAAATAGTGTTTCTTCTGTAGGAAGACTGAAAGTATATGCTGCTGAGGAAAAATTTTCTTCAGAAGAATTCTCTGAAGAGGTTGAAACGAAAGAATATCTTTTGACTGGTGATGATGTAGAAAACTCCATGAAAATACGTCGTGAAATCTATAAGCTTTATATACGTGACTTGAACTGGCGGGGGCACGCCATAACGGATGGCTATTATGATATTACAGAATTGTATCATGCATGGCATGCTCAGAATTTCTTTTTGCAAATGGCTTATGTATATGGGATTCCGGCAGGTTTATTCAGTATTATTTTATCATTAGTATTAGGCTTTATAATCATTAGAAAATTTTTTGCGGATGTTTCACAAACCGATATGCTGGTTACATTATTGATTTGGGTAGTATTTATGGGATATGGGTTAATGGAATGTGTGTGGAATCCTGGGCAATTAATATTATTTCTACTATTTTTTACTCAGAAAGCTTATCGGATTAATGGTTTGACGGAGAAAAAAATCATAAGAGAATAAGTGCAGTAAGTGGTTATGGTGATGGATATCATTTAAGAGTATAGATATCCAGGGGAGTATGGTTTCGGATCTGACACAGGCGCAGTGAATCCGCTTGGGAATGCTGCTCAGGCTGAGGGTACAGGAATGTTGAGCATTCATGAATAAATTCGAGTAAGGAGATAGATATGAATTTTAAAAAGAAATTAGTTGTATATTTCATGCTGTTGATATTATGTCTTAATGGATTTTCACTAACAGCTTATGCTGATTTTATAGAAAGCGATAGCTGGCAGGAAATATCAAAGATAGAACTAAATGCAAAATATAAAAATAATGAACCCTTTGTAGCCATGCTATATAGGACTACGTGTTTAAACAGTAAGATGCGTAGGACAATAATTGGTAACTGGTTGTCAGAGTATGACAATATCAGTATATATGGAGTGGATTTGGATACCTATACAGACTATTCTGCATGGATTTCAGCTAAAATAGGCAATTCCTATACTCTTCCTGTAATATGCATAGTAAAGGATAGTGAGAATTACGATGTATTTACATCAGCTGACAGTATGCGGGATATTCAGGCGTCGCTGAATGAGTATCTGGGAGTATATGCCGAGGGTGAAGGCGATTTTTATACGATAAACAATGATATATATAACCGGTATAGTACAGATGAAGTGTATATCTCAGGGTTTCTTCCGGCAGATAGTTCGGTAATTGATTCAGAACTTGTATGGTTGACAGAAAGCATTACGGCAGGCCTGGAAAGTGACTATGATAAATTGAAAGCGATTCATGATTGGATTGCTGATAATATCTCTTATGATTACGACTTATATTATAATCATAGCGGTACGACTTCGGCATTAGGAACGTATCAAATCAAGAGATCAGTCTGTGCCGGATACGCAAATCTAACAGCGGCATTATGTCAGGCAACAGGTATTCCCTGCCGTGTTGTTTCAGGATATGCGGTAGGTGTGGGTAGTGATAGTGTATTCTCATCTATATGGGGAATCTGTGAACAATATCTTGCAGATAGAGATTTAGCTGCATTTCAACCTCAAATTGCGACAAACCATGCATGGAATGAAGCTTTTGTTGATGGAAGATGGATTATTATGGATACTACGTGGGATTCGGGTAACGAATATTATCCCAATTCTGGTCAGATTTTGAATGCCAGAAGAGACACATATTTTGATCCTTCCATGGAAGTGTTCTCAGCGGAACATTTAATGTGGGCGGTTTATGCACCAGATGAAGTGTTGACACCTGACATCACATTTAATAATGATACTCTTTTATTGGAAGAGGGAAACACAACAAAGTTAACAGTCACAGGTTCATATAGTGGAACGGTTTGCTGGTTTACCTCTGATGAAGATATTGTGTCAGTTAATAATTCCGGATCGATAACAGCTGTAAGTGAAGGTACAGCTGTTATAAGTGCATCAGCATTGGTGAGTAATTCTTACTATAAGACAGTACGCTGTACGATAACAGTAGGTAAAGCAGCAATACAGTTTACTGATGTTGCAGAAGGAGGATGGCAGTATGAACCAGCAAAATATGTATATGAAATGGGAATCATGACTGGAAAGGGCAAGGATGCATCAGGAAAAGTCATATTTGCGCCCAATGATAACCTGACGCGTGCTGAGTTCGCACAAATACTCTATAGTGCAGAAGGAAAGCCAGATATTGGATATGAAGAAACTTTCTATGATGTAAAAGCTGATATGTGGTATACCAATGCCATACTCTGGGCGGCTGAGAACGGGATTGTCAGTGGTTATGGCGGTGGTCAGTTTGGAACCAATAATAACATTGAGCGTGAACAGTTGGCAGCTATGTTATATAAATATGCGCAGTATAAGGGGTATGATACCAGCGCACAGGTCGATTTGAATAAATTTGGAGATGAAGGTGATATAAGCAGTTGGGCCAGAACTCAGATGAAATGGGCTGTTGCTAATGGAGTAATGAGCGGGAAGGGTGGCATATTAGATCCTCTGGGAAATGCTACCAGGGCAGAGTGTGCTGCGATGTTACGTACTTTTATGAATCAATTTACTCAGTGATTATGAGTAGTCAGAGGGAGGGAATGGAATGAAGAGAATACTGGCGGTAATTATGACATTATGCATATTGTGCGGTTCATTGCCAGTGAGTGCACAGGAATTGACAGCTCAAGAGAATATGACGACTTCAGATGAGCAGAGTCAGATAAAGGAAAATATTTCAGAAGAGTCAAATACTGTATCTGATGGAAATAACAAAGGTGAAATGGAAACTGAGGAACCAGGAATGGATTCTAAGGAGTTGGATGAACTGAATGGATTAATGCAAGTGCAGAAGTCATTAGATGTGTTAACCGATTCTTCGATAGTAAGCCGCATTGAGTGGCTGAGCGAGCTTACAAGAGTATTTGGTATGTCGGTAGAACAGGATAATTATCCTGATAATTACTATTCTGACATTTCATCCTCATCACAATACTATTATGAGATTATGCTGGCAACAGAATTTGGCCTTGTGGATGTGGAGGCGGGTGAGGCACTGCGGCCTGAAGATCCTGCTACCAGGGAATTTGTAGCTCATACGTTGAATTTGTGTCTTGGATATACATTGGAAGAAAAGATATATACCTATCAAGAATCATCAACTGTTGCATGGCCGGAGGATATACAGATATCTATTAACAAAGGCTGGTTTCAGCTAATCAACAATTCCTTTATGCCTGAACAGTCTGTTACGATAACTGAAAAAGAAGTTATGTTGGTTGATGCGGCAGCAGTACTGGAATCGGTGGTAATAAATCCTAATCATAATAACCAATATGTGTTTGCGGATAATGTAATAGTTCTTCCTGAGGGTACTGCAGCAGTACTCAGTGGGGAGAATCAGGTTACTATATATAATTGCCCTGTTACACTTAAAACAGGAGATGTATTTGCCATAATAGAGAATGATTTCCCTGTGGTTAATAAAGCCATTAGCATAACCATATCCGGTGAAAAGACTATTGTTACTGTAGAAAACATATCAACGGAGGAAGCATTCAAAAGTATTGATATCCAGGGGAGTATGTCTTCGGATCTGACACAGGCTCAGGCATATGATTCTGATACACAAATCAGTTACATAGTAGGTGGAACACAGGAGAATGAATGGGAGGATGGTCAAAAATATGAGGATCCTGAACAGGTTAATGAACAGAATGTAAATGCTATTGAGGTGGTCAAATCCTACGATATCCCAGAAAATGTAAAGGCAGATTTTAATCTGGGAGATGGTCTGAAGGCAACTATAACATGTAAGATTACCGATGTGCAGCTTAAATACGCATCTAGTGCAGCTGGTTGCTATATGGATTTTAATACAATTGCAACATTTAACTGCAATGTAAGTCTGGATGTATTGAAAGCCATAGGTGTGGCACCATCTATTGAACTGGTTCGTGTTTCAGTTGGAGTGATTGGATATGCAACAGTTTCATTAGACTTGACCGTTAAAGGCAATGTAACGCTAAGTATTGTGGAACGCATATCTGCGGGCGTTCATTTTAGTGTGGCAAAAGGATTTCGTCTGGTTACTGATTTTAACAAGATATCCTTTACGATACAGGCACGCGCAGAAGTTTCTGTAGGAATTACTGTTGCAGTGGGGATAAATGCAGGATTTATAAAAGGATCTATTTATGGAAAGGTGGGAGCAAGGGCAACTATTGAGGCGGAAACGTATACAGATGGATACGATCCTTCACAATGTATACAAGTACAAGCATGGCTATATGTAACGACAGGGTGTAAAATAACGGTTAATATTTTAGTATTTAAAAAGGATTGGACAAAAGAAATAACTATTTATAATTTCAATAACAGCCCTGTAAGGGTTTCCTATCATTTTGAAGATGGTAGTCCGGTAGATAGATGTACACGCGATGCAGTAAATCCAGTTGAAGAAAAGCGGTGGAAATATTATACGCCGGCTAATTCAAGCTATGGATATAATGGAGCAAGCAGTGGAACAAATTCTGCTGGGGAATCTTATACAATATTTGACTATAGCCTGGATTCGGATAACAGAGCAACTATTACTGGATATAATGGTAATGTAACTGCCCTGAGCATTCCTGATTCGTTAGATGGTTATACGGTAGTTGGAATTGGTGGCAGTGCCTTTAAGAATAATAAGGTACTTATAATATTGGTAATTCCGGATACGATTACCAATATAGCAAATAATGCTTTTGAGGGTTGTAGTAATTTACAGACACTAGATATGGCAGATAGTGTGGTTACATTAGGGAATTATGCATTTAATAATTGTACTGCATTGGCGACTGTCAGCCTTTCTAAGAAGATTGAGACGATTGGGTATTCAGCGTTTGCGAATTGTGTCAGTTTGACGGAAATTGACATACCAAAGAGCTTAAGTGATGTAAGCTACAGCAGTACAAATAATGGTGTATTTAGAAATTGTAGTAATCTAAAAAAGGTGAGTTTTGAAAGTGGAACTACAAAGGTAGCGAGAAATTTGTTTTATAACTGTACAGGTTTGGAAGAAATAACGTTACCAAATACAATAACAACTATTGAAGACAGAGCTTTTGGCAATTGTAGTAATTTGCTGGAACTGAAGTTACCTGACAGTGTTACACTAATTGGTGACCGTTCATTTGAAGAGTGTATCTCAATACACACAGTCATATTATCAAAGAATATTGAAGAAATAGGGTATTCAGCATTTGCGAATTGTATTAGTTTGACGGAAATTGAGATACCAAAGAGCTTAAATAATGTAGGTTTCTATGACGGTGTGTATAATTATAAGGGAGCATTTAGAGACTGCAGTAATCTAAAAAAGGTGAGTTTTGAAAGTGGAACTACAAAGGTAGTGAGTGAGTTGTTTTTTAGCTGCACAGGCTTGGAAGAAATAGATATCCCTGATACTGTAACTACAATAGGTGTTAATGCATTTAGCCAGTGCAGTAATCTAAGAATAGTTAATATTCCGGACAGCGTTACTGATATAGGTGGTAATGCATTTGGTGCATGTTCAAGTTTATTAGAAGTAAATATACCTAATAGTGTCAATGAAATAGGAATATATGCTTTTAAGAATTGTACATCATTAGCAAAAGTGAGTTTACCAGACAGTATGGTAGTTTTAGAGAACGGTCTTTTCTGGGGATGCCAGAGTCTAAAGGAAATAAATATGCCGGAGACATTACACAGCATAAAAAGTGATTCTTTTAGGGATTGTACAAGTTTGGAAGAGATTGCTTTGCCACAATCTCTGGTTGCTCTGGACGTATATGCTTTTTATAACTGTAAAAGCTTGAAGAAGATATTTTTTCATGAAGGTATGAAAATCATTAACAGCTATGCATTTGCTGGTTGTAGTGCATTGCAAGAGGTATATCTGCCAGATTCCCTGACATTTCTCGGATCTTATGCATTTCTTGGCAATCAGTCATTAACTGATATTCGAATAGGTATTAACTTAGAAACCATACCGGCAAATTGTTTTAAAGATTGTGGAGCACTCCAGACAATCACATTACCTTATGGAATTACGTCTATTGGAGACAGTGCATTTGCTAATAATACATCATTGACTGAAGTAATTATGAATAGGAAAGTCTCATCCATAGTTACCAATGCATTTTCATATCCAGATATATTAACTATTTATGGTGTACCAGGAACATATCCGGAGGAATACGCAGCATCCAGAAAGATAACATTTGTTGCAAGAGAGGTTGCTGCTACAAGTGCGAAATTTATGGATGCGGAGATATCTGTTAATAAAGGGCAATCCTTCATACCTGCCATTACAATAGAGCCGGAGGGGTTTACAGATGAAATAATATGGCGGAGTACAGATACTGATATAATAACTGTCTCTGATAAAGGTGTTATAACAGCTAAGAAAACAGGAACGGCAATCGTCAGAGTAAATGTTGGCAAGATTAGTGCAGAAGTTACTATTGTTGTACCCCAGCCAGTAACCAGTATAGCCTTGAACAAGACAACACTTAGCATGGAAGCACGCGAGACCTTTACATTAACGGCTGATATTTCACCATCAGATGCCTATGATAAGACTGTAAACTGGACGACTTCTGATTCATCAGTAGCCACCGTAGGAAGTACCGGATTAGTAACCGCAATCTCTAAAGGAACAGCTGTCATTACTGCAACCGCAAAGGATGGAAGTGGAGTTTCCAGGAGTTGCAATATTACAGTAACTAATAATGCTTATATCTGTGGAGATTATACAGAGTTGGAGAGTGCACATAATTATCCTGATTATTTTTCCGACAGCTGGGTATATTCACAGCCAGGAGCTTCCTCTCTTACCCTTACATTTGATGGGCGCACTTCATTGGAATCCGGATTTGATTATTTATATCTCTATGATGGTACGGGTAAGGAAGTCGGCAAATATACAGGAACAGAACTGGCAGGTAAGACTGTTTTGATAAATGGGGATACTGTCAGAATAAAGCTTGTATCTGATGCAGCAGGTAACGAGTGGGGATTCAAGGTTACAAGTGTTATGGCAGATATAAAGCCGGTAGAATTTTCGGATGTGAAAGAAGGCAGCTGGCAGTCTGCTCCGGCACAATATGTATATCAGAGAGGCATTATGACTGGGAAAGGGACAGATGCATCGGGTAATGTCATATTTGCACCTAACGATAATTTGACCCGTTCAGAGTTTGCACAAATCCTTTACAGTGCGGAAGGCAAGCCAAAACTAAGCTATACACAGCGCTTTAATGATGTTGTGGATGGTATGTGGTATACAAGTGCCATATTGTGGGCGGCGGATCAGAGAATTGTCAGTGGGTATGGAGATGGCAGATACGGAACACATGACTACATAACCCGTGAGCAGCTGGCAGCAATGTTGTATAAATATGCTGAGTATAAAGGTTATGATACAAGTGCGCAAACAGATTTGGGAAGCTTTACTGATTCTAACAAAGTAAGTAGTTGGGCAAAACCACAATTGCAATGGGCAGTGGCGAATGGTGTTATGAGTGGGAAAGGTACAGTTTTAGATCCATTGGGAAATGCTACGCGTGCAGAGTGTGCAGCAATGTTACGTACATTTATGAACAGGTTTGATTAGTAGAGAATGAAAAGTTCAAAAAGAATCATGAGGGAGGGAATATGGTCACAAAAAGAGGGGCAATACTATTCTTGCTATCATTCGTAATAATATGCAGTGTCATAAATCATCAGAGTAAAATTGCATATGGAAGTGAGAGCACAGAGATGGCGGAAAATTCTGAGGCGATAGGCGAAGATGATATAGTTGAGAATATCCTGACGCAATCGCAATCTGAAATGACGTATATAATTTCTGGTGATGCTCCCATAGATAATTACATTTATTTGAATTGTATAATCAGAGGTTATGACAATGTTGAGGATTATTTTAATGGAGATTCTAAGGTATATTGGCAGATTTCAGAATCGGCTAATTTTGATAATTATGATATATTAGATCTCCTTGGATTTACTTTTTATGAGGAAGAGTCATTTTTTATTATTGATTTCGGTAGTTCCTATATAGGAAAAGCAAATACTACATACTATATACGGTTGGCTACTTGGGATTCTTTTAATGGAATATATATGATAGTTGAAGGAGTAGATTTAATTGAGGTTACAACAAAGAATTATCTAAGCAGTGTGATTATCAATGAAGATACTTTTCCGGATATAATATTCCGGCAATATATATCTGAAAATTTCGATGAAGATCAAGATGGCATTTTGTCAGAGCGTGAGATTAAGAATATTGTATTTATAAGGATTATAGATCAGAATATATCCAGTTTAGAAGGTGTGAATAATTTTCTAAATCTGAGTTATCTGGATTGCCGGTTCAATCAGATAAGTATTCTGGATGTAAGTGGATGTATTAATCTGAAAACTATAGAATGCAGCAGTAATCAAATATCACAATTAGATATTAGTGGTTGTATCAGTTTGGAAAGAATAGTATGCGCTGGGAATCAATTAACTTTACTGGATGTAAGAGATTGCATCAACTTATATGAGATTCAATGTTTTAATAATCAATTAACTGAATTGGATGTAAGCAATTGTGTTAATTTAGAATGGTTGGATTGCTATGATAATCAGCTTATTGAATTGGATGTAAGTAATAATACCAATTTAATATATTTATGTGCATTTGTGAGTCTATCCAATGCAAGCGGGCAGCCTACAAATGGGCAGCTCAAAAAGATCAATGCAAGCGGATGTATTAATTTGTTGACATTACTGTGTTATAACAATCAGTTGGAAGAGCTAAATTTAACTGGCTGTACCAGTTTAACCAGGCTGGAATGTGGTATAAATCAATTAAAAGAATTGGATGTAAGCGATTGTATTAGTTTACAGTCATTGGAATGCAGTGGTACTCTGCTTAAAATACTGGATGTCAGTAGTTGTACCAATCTGATTACTTTGGGTTGTTCTTTATCGGGGTTAAGCTCTTTGAATATGCGTAATTGTATCAATTTATATATGCTGAATTGCTCCTGGAACAATTTGACTGAGTTGGATGTTAGTGACTGCATCAATCTGAACACTTTGGTATGCGCCATAAATAAGATAAATACATTGGATGTTAGTAGCTGTTTCAGATTAACTGAGTTGGATTGTTCTTGGAACAACCTGGTAAAGTTGGATGTTAGTGGATGCCCTGACTTAATCACGTTGGATTGCACCAGGAATCAATTGAACAATCTGGACGTGACTAACTGTTTACAATTAAAAGATTTGTATTGCTCAGATAACCGGTTATACGCTATTGATGTAAGTAATAATAATAATCTGTATAACTTTAATTGTGAAAATAATGTATACCAATCACAGTCAAAGAATATCGACTTATCGATATTGACAGAATTTGACTTGTCTAAGGTGATTGACGGGCAATTCATAAATGGACGTTTAAACGGAATGGTTCTTTCGCCTGTAAATGCTTGGCTTCCCATCACCTATCTGTATGATACAGGCTGGGTAAACGCAAACCGGGATGATGCAGGGGGTAGTTCCGTAACCTTTACCATAAATTCATTCCCTGCTGTTGATGACATTTTCACAGATGTCCCAACGGATATCTGGTACACCGATGCTGTCCAGTTCGTTTATGATCATGGGATTATGTCGGGAAAGGGAAATGGTTTCTTTGATCCGGCTGGAAACATAACCAGAGCAGAATTTGCCATGACTTTGTACAGTATGGAAGATAAACCGGAGGTTTCATATAAAAATACATTCAGTGATGTACCAGATGAAAAGTGGTTTACTAACGCTGTTCTTTGGGCGAGCCAGAGTAATATTGCAAGTGGATATGGGAATGGCAGATATGGAGTAAGCGATATGATAACCAGAGAACAGCTTGCTTTAATGATGTACAAATATGCGACAGCCGTATGTGGCTATGAACCAGAGATAGATAGTGGTACACTGGAAAAATACAACGACAGATCGAAGGTTAGCAGTTGGGCTGTAACCGCCATGGAATGGGCTGTGACTAACGGAATTATCAGTGGGACAGGAGACGGCAGATTGAATCCTCAGGGAAATGCATTAAGATGTGAATGTGCTCAGATTTTAAAAAGCTTTTATAATAAATTTAAAAGCAGATATGTCTAAGATTTAGTGAAGGAGGAGTAAAGAATGAATCAAGTATTACATAAATATAAGATGGTTATTTATTTGATTTGTGCGGTATTATGTATTTTCTTTTGTTATGAAGACAAGCCTGTGTATGGTCAGGAAAATCTTATAAAAATATCGTATGATCAATCATTGGTTGCAGCAGTAGGAAAGCAGGGTAGTCAACAATGTATGGCATATGCGCTGGCGTATTGCAGAACAATTTTGGATGGATATACACATGCCGGAACAGAATATTGGCAATATGGAACAGGTGGTATGTATGGCTGGGCTAATTACTCAAAAAGTGGAGCAAATAATAAGCAGGATATGTTGAAAATTGTATACAACCAAATAAATGCAGGTAATCCCGTATGCATGTATGTAACTGGTTATTACCGGGCGAATATGAGTTGGCATGCAAGTGGTGATCACTGGGTTACTGTAATAGGGTATAAATCAAGCGCAAATCCCAATCAATTGACCGAAAGTGATTTCTATATGATAGATCCGGGGGATTGTGGAACAGATTATCTGAGAGACGGCTGCAGCAGGTATAATACGCAATCTCTCATAATCAGTAATAATAGTACAATAGTGTCACCGTTTTCCTCTGTTTATGTAAATAATATTTCAAATACAAATGCACAGATTAATGCAACTTTAACATCGCTGTTGTATTTAACAGAAGGTGGATTTTATATCAGTACAAATTATGATATGTCCAATGCACAGAAAGTTACAGAAAACCTAAATCTGAATGTTAAGACAATGTGGTATGACATGAATAAATGGTACGGGGTATTACAGGAGGGAACTACTTATTATTATCAGTTTTATATCGTAAGAGGTGGTACTGAATATAAAAGTGATATACAAAGTTTTACAACCACAGGCGATGGTCAGGCACCAACAATAGTAAGTGCCTATGCAACAAATATTACACATAACGGTTATACGGTTGTCTGTACGGCAACAGATAATATTGGAATAGAAAGAGTTTGCTTTCCTACCTGGACATCTTATAACGGACAGGATGACTTGGTGGAAAACTGGTATCATAATACAGCGGTACTAACAGCAACTGTTGGTAATACCTATTATTTTAATGTTAATAGAGGAGATCATAACAATGAAGCTGGTGAGTATAATACGCACATATATGCATATGACACCAGTGGAAAATATAGTATGTATCCCATTGTTGTAGTATTGCCCAGATATATGCCATTTCAGGATGTGAGTACAAGCAGCTGGTATTTTGATTATGTTGCAGATGCATATGAAAATGGATATATGGTAGGCACGAGTGCAACGCGCTTTAATCCGGAAGGGAAGCTGACACGCAGTGAGATTACAGCTGTTTTATATAATATATCAGGGAAACCATACGTATCGTATATGAACAGATTTCCAGATGTAAAAGAGGGACAATGGTACAGCAATTCAGTTATATGGGCATACAGAAACAGTATAGTATCAGGATATGGGAATGGCATGTTCGGAGTCAGCGATAATATAACCAGGGAACAGCTTGCTTTGATGATCTATAAGTACGCAGAGGTATGCGGTTATCAAGTAGAGATAGACGAAGGAGCTTTGAATAAATACAGTGATAAGTCTAAAGTCAGCAGTTGGGCGGTAACTGCCATGAAATGGGCTGTGACCAACGGAATTATAAGTGGGACTGGAGATAATCGTTTGAATCCTCAAGGCAATGCTCTGAGATGTGAGTGTGCGGCAATATTGAAAAGTTTTAATGATAAATATGGAAATTGACAGAGCTGGAGGGTTAATGAACCAGAGATTGACAGTGGGACAGGAGACAATTGATTGAAGAATTTGTAATAGCTGGAGGAGAGAGGAAATGAGGAACAGAATAATAAGACAGAACGTTATCAGCATAATTTTATCATTAACAATGTTGATAGGGATAGGTCCCATATCTGCTAACGCTCAGGAAACCGGTGCAGAGACCTTCCAGGAAGTCATACAGACTGTATCAGCAAATGACCAGATTTCAGTGCTTACCGGACACGAAGAGGTAAAAGGAGCTGATGAGTCAGGTAATATCATACAAAAGGAATATAAGATTACAAAGGAACAACAGGATGCATGGCAAAAAGACGGAACTTGGGAATCCAGGATTACGTTCATGCAAGAGCTCGAAGATGCCCGTTATTACATCCCGAAGGAATTGGATATCGTTAAAAGCAGCGGAGCAGATGGTAATGATTTGTATCAATGGCGGAATACATATGCTTCCACACCTTCAACAGGGAATGTAAGGGTGTTGTATTTTCTGGTGGATTTTCAGGATATAAATAACATCAATTCGAGTTATACTGCACAAAATATTGAGAACCACCTGTTTTCCAATAATGGAAGGTGGTCAATGGAAAATGGATATTTTAATGGCAGTATTACAGACTATTATAAAACGTCTTCTTTTCAAAAGTTAACCATAGATGGTGATGTTTATGGCTGGTATACTGCAGTGGGCAACCGTGAGGATTATAGTGACCGGGTATCGGGACGGGAAAGGCTGCTGAGAGAAGTACTCACATATTATGATGATCAGATTGATTATTCCCAGTATGACGCAGACGGTGATGGTTATATTGATGCAGTCTACATAAATTATGCCGGTGAAATGGATGATTGGGGAGAACAATGGTGGAGCTATGCAACTAATTGGTATGGTGCAGATGGAGATTTGAAACTGGATGGAATAACACCGCGTGGGTATGTTTTCAGTGGTGAAAAATGTTATAAGGACGGAAGCGAGGCTCGCAGCAGATACAATGCAGTCATGATCCACGAGACAGGACATTTGTTAGGTCTGCCGGACTATTATGATTATGATATAGTAATCGGGGAAGGCGGAGGTCTGGGTGGCGCGGATATCATGGATGCCAATATCGGTGACCATAACCCTTTTTCTAAACTGATGCTGGGATGGATTGACAGCAGTATAATCCGGATTGCAGATATGAACAGTGATTTTATTGAATATAAGCTGAACCAAAGCTGGAACAGCGGGGAAGTGCTGATTGTGACAGCAGATTGGAATGGAAGTTATTGCTCTGAGTATTATCTGCTGGATTATTATACCGATAATGGTTTAAATCAAGGAGTTTTTGATACACAGGGAGGCATTCGGATATGGCATGTGAATGCGGCGCTGGATGAAACAGGAAAGGGATTTGCCAATAATAATTCATATACCACAAATAAGCTTCTTAAATTGTATGAAGCAGATGGCAAAGAAGAAATCTCGCAAACCTGGTGGTCTACAGGTGTCTGTGTTACAGATGAAGATTTATACCATACAGGTGACAGTTTGAATTATTTTACCTATCCAAATTCGGACTATTATGGGAAAAAATTTACCGGTATCCATATTCAGATTGGAAAGATAAGCGACGGAAAATATACTGTTTTGGTGAAAAAGGATGATCAAAATTCGGAGGAACCTCAAATTGTGTCGGTAATTCCGGATACTACACAGTCAGGTATGATTAAGAATAGTGTATATGACGGAAGATGGCTTGAAATAACCTTTAATAATACGTGCAGTATTGTTGATGAAAGCAAGCTGTCCATTGTCACAAGAAGCGGAACAACAGCTGCGATGGGAGCTCCTGTTATGGTAGACAAGCGGTTGATTTTTCCGATCTATGGAGACAGTTCCACAAAGGCAGTTATTAAAATTGATCCGGGTTTCATCGCGAATTCGTCCGGAATTGAAAATTCATGGAGTAAATCTTATGAAATCAATACATTTATTCCACTGGTTAGCGAAGGCGAAGCGCTGACTTCCTGGCAGGATACATCATTGCCGGAGGTTCGGGGAACATTTGTGGATGGTAATGGTAAGCAATATGCTTTGGTTAATAACTTTGAACGCAAGGCATACATAGTACAGTTTGATAAATCAGGAACAAATGTAAGAATAGATTTAGGAACAGATCAGGAGGAAATTGTTAATTTGTCACCTCCGATTATGCTGGACGATGATGTCTTTGCTATTAGATACAGCGGCTATACACTGGGCGTTGGGAGCGCAATAGATATTGGAATATTTCGTACGGATGGAACTTTGCTGGATGAGTATCATAGCGAATATAGCGTCGGCTACGTTTCAGCTTTTACAAATATCTATCATATGCCAGACGGAAGTATAGTGTTTTATTCAAATATGGGTAATGAGATTCATTGCTATAAGCTGACTTATGATGCTGATTACAAAATTAGTGTAATTAAGAAGAAGATAGGGGAGTATTGGAACGACTCATGGCAGCACAATTATCTTCATCAAGACGGTAATCGCATTTTAATAGTGTCACAGGCTTGGAGAGATGGAGAGTCAGATTATGAACAACAGTTATGTATTTGGGAATTAACAGAAAATAATGTTACAACGAAAAATGTTTTAGTGCCGAAAGAACCGGGTTATAATTCGGTTTCATTTAGCTGTTCCCTGGAAGAAGAGGATAGTTATGTTTTCTTTGGAACAACAAGTAATGTACCAGAGGATGGAAGTATTTTTGGTAAAATAAAAGCTATAGCAATCAGAATAGCAAAGAACGACCTGTCAGTAGTGGATTATATGGAATTTGAGGAAAATGAATATTGGGTTTCAGCTGGCGGTGTGCTGCTTAATGATGTCGTAAAAATGAACGATGATGAGTATGTATTACAATTTTACGGTATGATCCCTGAAGATATGTCACAATTTTTTTCTAATCGCCCAACGCGATTTATGGTATGTACAGATGGAAGCTTTAACACCAGATGGGTTAAGGTTACGAAAGACGAGCAATCGAATGCGTTAGTAAAAGAACAGGATGGGCAGTTATATGCTTTTACCCGGATAAATGAAAAAAGTATAATAGAATACCATCAACTGAAAGGAGAGAGTAAAACAACGACATCAATCATCGTAGAGAATAATCTTTCGGAAGAAAAGATTATCAGGCAGGTAGTGGTCGGCGGACAGTTTAGGTATCTGATTCCACAGATAGAGGGGAAGGAATATCAAGTATTCGTAGATGGCATAATGACCCCGGTTTCCAGCAATGTTTTAGTTTACTTAAATACTGTTAGTGAAACAGGAAATCATGACATCAGAATTGAATATAGCAACATGGGAGTGGATCTGATCTTTGATGATATCCCTAAGACCCAATGGTATTGGGCGGCTGTCCAATTTGCTTATGATAATAAGATTATGCAAGGGAAAGGAAATGGCAAATTCGATCCAGCCGGGAGTCTGACCAGAGCAGAGTTTGCCACTACCTTATACAGCATGGAAGGACGTCCGGAGGTCTCTTATAGAGACATATTTAACGATGTACCAAATGGACAGTGGTTTAGTAATCCTGTCCTGTGGGCAAACCAGGCTAACATTGCCAGCGGGTATGGGGGTAGCATATTTGGAGTAAGTGACACAATAACCAGAGAACAGCTTGCCTTGATGGTGTACAAATTTGTGACAGATGTGCGTGGTTTTGAACCAGATATTGACAAAGGGGTTCTGGAGAAATTCAAAGACAATTCGGAAGTAAGTAGCTGGGCGGTAACCGCCATGGAATGGGCTGTTACCAATGGGATTATCAGTGGAACAGGAGAGAATAAATTGAATCCGCAGGGGAATGCATTGAGATGTGAATGTGCGCAAATTCTGAAAAAGGTTTATGAATATTTGGATTATGAGATGTTGTAATGATCGGGTGGTTAACATGGCATAGAAACACAGTATTAGAAAGGAATGACAGGATTATCAGTGTGACAGGAGATAACAGGCTGAACCTTCAGGAGAATGTACTAAGGTGTGAGTATGCACAAATTTTGAGTAAGTTTTATGAGAGATTAAAGATCTGGTCTAACTGGTGATATAAGGATTTCAGGTAATACTACGAAGGTAAAATTCTGTATCATTCAGCGGTTACAAGCAGGAAATTATTAATGTGTTTCTGGAAAAAAAGAAAGAGGATATTATATGAAGAGAAAATTAATGGCAATAATATTATGTTTTATATTGGGTAGCGCATGCATCTGCAGCAGTAATTTGACAGCATACGGGCAGGAATCTCTGGCTGCCAAAGAAATAGTTATTCAGGATGTGGAAGTATTAGGTAACGATGATGGTATGAAAGAGATAATGTCGGAGAACGGTATGGTTACGGAAAAAAGTACTTTACCATCTTATGATGAAATAGAGGGCAATGGGCAGGAAGGCAGAACAGAGGCGGAAAATGGGTTGGTATCCGGCGGAGATGCTATCATAGATTTACAGCATGTCACAAGCACAGGAGATATAGAACCATTGGGTGATGCGATTCTGTCTGCTGCGGATAGTTCTGTTTTCACGTATATAGAATATGAAGAATATATAGTAATAACAGGATTGGCTATAAAGGTAACAGGTGAATTAGAAATTCCTCAATATATTAATGGGAAACCAGTAACAAAAATAGGATCGAAAGCATTTTACTGGAGTAATTTCACATATGATTTAACAAAGGTTACGGTACCAGAGGGAGTAACTGAAATAGGTGTATCTGCTTTTGAATCTTGCTGGGATCTTGAGGAGGTGGTGCTATCGGATGGATTGATCAGCATTGGCAACTATGCATTTGCGTCTTGTTCGAAACTGAGTAGCATAGAAATACCAGATGGGTTGACTAGCATTGGAAACAATGCCTTTGAATCTTGTGGAAGACTGAGTAGTATAGAAATACCGGAAAGTGTTAAATCATTAGGTGAGAATGTTTTTAGTGCATGTATCAACTTAACTGATGTTACGCTAAATGAGGGGATTACAAGTATACCGAGTTATGCCTTCAGTAGTTGCTTTAAGCTGAGTAAAATTAAAATACCTAACGGAGTAACAGTAATAGATGAAAATGCTTTTAAGAACTGCGAAATTTTAACAAAGATAGAGCTTCCAGATGGTTTACAAACAATTGGTAATTATGCATTTTATGGGTGCAGTGCGCTTGAAAGTATTACAGTACCCAAAAGCGTAATTGCTATAGATACTTATAGTTTTGGATTTAGCACTAATTTAAAAACCATGTATGGTTACACTAAAAGTTATGCGCAGAGCTATGCTCACAGTAAGGGAATCGCATTTGTAACACTTAGCACAGGACTTGATTTACTTTCATATGCGGAATATGACTCTTATATTGAGATTACTGCCTGTGATACGGATGCCATTGGAGCGCAGTCCATCCCAGAGAGAATTAATGGAAAACTGGTCACGACAATTGGTATGAAAGCTTTTTATGAGTGTGACCAGGTTACGAAGGTTACACTTCCAAAAGGGATAACAATTATTGGGGACTATGCATTTGGATACTGCGACAATTTAGAATTGGATGAGATACCAGATGGAACCACCTATATAGGAGCGGGAGCTTTTTATTCCAGTGGATTGAAGGAAGTAATTATTCCGGATACTGTTTCCTCTATCGGAAAGAGTGCTTTTTCACACTGTGCTGACTTAACTAACATAGAGCTGCCTGAGAGTATAACCAGTATTGAAGATAGTCTATTCTACAAGTGTCAAAATCTTAGCCAGGTTAATATCCCGGAAAGCGTGACAAAAATAGGTAAGGAAGCATTCTCTGGCTGCTATTCTCTGAAGAATATTACCATTCCACAAAATGTAAAAACAATAGGTGATTATGCATTTCAAGACTGTATTGGTTTTGTGAGTATATCTGTACCTGATGGAACAACAACAATAGGTTCGGGTGCATTTCAAGGCTGTACTGGTATAATGAAAATATCCATACCTGATGGAGTAACAACAATAGGGTCATATGCATTTTATGGATGTGAAAATTTAGCTGTGGCTGAGATACCAGAAAGTGTGAAATCTATAGACAGTTATGCATTTAGCAGATGCAGTAATAGCTTAAGGATAAAAGGATATGACGGAAGTACTGCGCAGAATTATGCGAGAAATAATGGGATTACATTTGTGTCGCTTACAATGAAATTCACAGATGTGTCAACCGATTCATCATCAGCCAATTACTGGATATATCCGGGAATTAAATATGTCTTCGAAAAAGGGATAATGTCAGGGAAATCAGATGCAATATTTGACCCTACCGGCAATCTGACCAGGGAGGAATTCTGTATGGTATTGTATAGTCAGGCGGGTTTGCCGGAAGTAAATTATGTTTTTAAGTATCCTGATATTTTTAGTGGGAAATGGTATAGTGATGCAGTGATCTGGGCAAGCAACAATAATATTGTGAGTGGGTATGGAAACGGTTATTTCGGTCTGGGTGATAAAATAACCAGATGCCAGCTGGCAGTCATGCTGTACAGTCATGCCAGGATGACAGGAGCCGATTTAACTTTTAACATTCATGCCCTTAAAGGATATGCTGATAATCCGGAGGTGCCACAGTGGACAGAGGAAGCAATGAAGTGGGCAGTCACCCAAGGAATTATCTCTGGAAAGGGGAATGCGTCAAGTACCACCTATATGCTGGATCCTAATGGAAATGCAACGAGAGCGGAATGTGCTGCAATGATGAAGAAGTACCTGGAAGCACAAGGATTATGAGAAGAATAAATCCACAGGGGAATGCTCTGAGATGTGAATGTGCGGCAATATTGAAAAGATTTAATGATAAATATGGAAATTGATAGGGGTAAGGTAAAGGAGATGAGAAAGTCAGGAAAAAGATTGATATGCATGATTATGGTAATGCAGTTGATGTTAACAAATCAGGTTGTATATGCTAATACACAAGAACTGGATGTAGATTATCAGAAAAAAATGGAGGCAACTGTATCGGATAATGATCTGATTTTAAGGGTGAATAGTTTGGAATCTCCGGATATTGGAGATGCTAACAAGGAATTATTACCAGAAGTAGAAATAGACGAGATAAATTTTCCGGATAGTATTTTTCGGGAATATGTAGTGACATATTTTGATCAGGATGACAATGGATATTTGAAAGTAAGTGAAATAGAACAAGTTACATATATTGATGTTTCTTGGAGTGGAATTATTAGTCTGGAAGGTATAAATTATTTTTTTAATTTGGAATATTTGTATTGTAATAATAATGAACTAAGAACATTGGATGTAAGCAGATGTGCAAATTTAGTAAAGTTATATTGTTATGACAATGAACTAGATTCATTGGATGTAAGCGGTTGTACAAGTTTAGGATTATTATATTGTGATAACAATCAACTAAGTACATTGGATATTAGCTATTGTACGAAGTTAGTATATTTGCATTGTAATAGTAACCAATTAAAAACATTGGATGTAAGCCATTGCGTCAACTTAATAACTCTGTTCTGCTTTTCAAATCAGTTGAAAGAATTAGACGTAAGCAAATGTGTGAATTTGGTTACTTTGTTCTGCTCTTCCAATCAACTAAGTATATTAGATGTTAGTTATTGTATGAAGTTAGTATATTTGCATTGCAATAGCAACAAGCTAAGAACAATGGATATAAGCCAATGCGCGAATCTAAAAATTTTGTTTTGTTATTCAAATCAATTAACTGAACTAGATGTTAGCGAATGTGTGAGCTTAGTAGATTTGTTATGTGAGTTCAATCAGTTAAAAGAACTTGATGTAAGTGAATGCGAGAATTTGGAATTTTTGTCTTGCTATGCTAATCAACTAAAAAAACTGGATGTAAACCAGTGCTCGAAATTAACGGAGTTGTTGTGCTTTGACAATCAACTAAAAGAACTAGATTTAAGTCAATGCGTGAGTTTAACAGAGTTGTCTTGCTATACTAATCTGCTAAAGGAACTAGATGTAAACCAATGCTCGAAATTAACAGAGTTGTCTTGCTATTCCAATCAGTTAAAAGAGTTAGATTTAAGTCAATGCGTAAGTTTAGAGTTTTTGGGGTGCGCTTTCAATTTGCTAAAAGAGTTGGATGTAAGCCAATGTGTGAATATAACATACTTGCATTGCTCTGACAATCAAATAAAAGAGCTGGATGTAAGTCGATGTGTAAATTTGAAACGGTTGTATTGTTATCGTAATCAGCTATATGCATTGGATGTGAGTAAAAATACGTTATTGATTGACTTAATATGTACTGACAATATCTATCATGCTACTACAAAAGAGATAGATATCACAACATTAGCCAGATTTGATATTATCAAGGTTGTGGACGAAAAATTCACGAATGGAATACTGGCTGAAAATGTATTATCGTTTGTAAATAATGAACAAACTGTTACCTATCAATATGATACAGGCTGGGGAGCTCCTATTACATTTGGAATACAATTTTTACCTTCAATTCAAATACCTGTGGAAGAAGTATTTTTTGACATCTCCAAAAGCAACTGGTATTACAATGCCGTTCAGTTTGTCTATGATAATGGAATCATGTCAGGAAAGGGTAACAGAAATTTTGATCCGGCTGGAAATTTGACCAGAGCAGAATTTGCCACTACCTTATATGGCATGGAAGGTCGGCCAGAGATATCTTACGTGGACACATTTAGTGATGTGCCAATTGAACAATGGTATACCAATCCTGTTCTGTGGGCAAGCCGGAATAACATTACCAGCGGATATGGGAACAGCAAATTTGGAGTAAGTGACAATATAACCAGAGAACAACTTGCTATGATGATGTACAAGTATGCAATAGAAATGTGTGGCTATGAAGAGCGGATTGAAGGAGGGGTATTAGAAAAATACAGCGACAGTACAAAAGTCAGCAGCTGGGCAGTAATCGCTATGGAATGGGCAGTGACCAATGGGATTATTAGTGGGACTGGTGACAACCGGTTGAATCCACAGGGAAATGCTCTTCGGTGTGAATGTGCGCAAATTCTAAAAAGTTTTTATGATAAGTTTAGAGAGTGAAATATTTGATGTAATATGGTAATTATATTTAAATATTAATAAATAATACATAAAGGGGTGGTTACATGAAGTGTATAGAAAAAAAATTGATATGTATGTTTATGGTTATGTTGCTAATGAATCAAACTGTGTATGTCTCTGCACAAGATCTGGAAGTGAATTATTCAAATGTAGTAGAAATAAGCGTATCAGGTAATGACTGTATGATTGAATTTATTGAGTTTCCGGTTCTGGAGGATGTTGATAAATTAGAGGATGTAGCAAGTGAAAAAAAAGATGAGCCATTGGATAAAGAGGAATTGGTAGTCGATTTGGAAGCTGCACTGGAAGTTAATAAGGAAGCAGGTATTGCAGAAGTCATAATAAATGAAACGAATTTTCCAGATGAAATCTTTCGGGAATATGTAGAGATGAATTTTGATAATAATAGCGATGGACTGTTATCAATAAGTGAAATAGAACAAACAACAATAATTGCAGTAGCTGATAAAGGGATTATTGACCTGGAAGGAATAGAATATTTTATTATGTTAGAAGTTCTGGAGTGTTATAACAATCAACTAAGTACATTAGATATAAGTGCCTGTGTAAATTTAGAAAGATTGTATTGCTATAACAATGAACTAAGCACATTGGATGTAACCGGTTGTACGAATTTGACTTTGTTGGGTTGTTATGACAATGAGTTAAGTACATTGGATGTAAGCAATTGTTCGGATTTGACATGGTTGTATTGCCACAATAATGGATTGAGTACATTAAATGTAAGCGGTTGTACGAATTTGAAGTGGTTGTATTGTGATAATAATAATCTAAGAGAATTGGATGTAAGTGGCTGTACGAATTTGACATATTTCGAGTGTTATAATAATAAACTAAGTACTTTGAATATAAGTAACTGTACGAATTTAGCAATATTGTATTGTTATGACAATGAGCTAAGTGCATTGGATGTAAGTGATTATTCGAATTTAACAAGGTTGTATTGTTATAACAATGAGCTAAACACATTGGAGGTAAGCGGCTGTACGAGTTTGACAGATTTGATTTGCCAAGATAATAATCTAAGTATATTGGATATAAGCAGCTGTACGAATTTAACAAGGTTTTATTGCCATAACAATGAACTAAGCACATTGGATACAAATAGCTGTACAAAATTGGCAGAGTTGTCTTGTCAGGATAATAAACTGAGCATATTAAATGTAAGTAGCTGTACGAATCTAACAAATTTAAAGTGCTATAATAATGAACTAAATAAATTAGAAATAAGTAGTTGTAAAAAATTAAAGACATTGGATTGTGGTTACAACAAACTAAGTACATTAGATATAAGCACATGTACAAAACTGATAGATTTAACTTGTAGTGGCAATGAACTAAGAGCATTGGATGTAAGTGGCTGTAAAGATTTAGGAGAACTGTATTGTAGTTACAATGAGCTAAGTATTTTGGATGTAAGTGATCATACATATTTAAGGTATCTTTACTGTCATAATAATAAACTAAGTACATTGGATGTAAGTGGCTGTAGAAATTTGAATACTTTGGAATGTTTTGACAATGAGCTGGGTGCACTAGATGTAAGCGGATTTACGAAGTTGGAATGGTTGTTTTGCTATAACAACAAACTAAGTGCTCTGGATGTAAGTGGATGCTTGAGCTTGGTAGCGTT
>Ga0153953_1000009_pt1 | contig 41869 bp, 34 predicted proteins | sample TSNJ037MetaG_FD_104718 | JGI IMG/M metagenome (GOLD analysis project Ga0153953, IMG submission 104718) | Attine ant fungus gardens microbial communities from New Jersey, USA - TSNJ037 MetaG | ecosystem: Host-associated > Fungi > Mycelium > Unclassified | place: USA: New Jersey, Wharton State...
AAAGGCCAAGTAAAATGGCGGAAAAGTCCTTGACATGTGATGTGCTATTCGCTATAATAACTAAGCATGAAAAGTTAGCGGATGTGGCGGAATTGGCAGACGCGCCAGATTTAGGTTCTGGTGGGCAACCCCCGTGCAGGTTCAAGTCCTGTTATCCGCACTAAACAACGAAAACTGTCGAAAAATTTTGGAATTGATTTTACGACAGTTTTTTTGTAATATCATAACAATAAATAATATTACGATTTGCTCATTAACAGCTGTATTTGAAACGTGAATTTTATTCAGGGTACAAGGGGGCTTATGTATGTCGAAGGTTATTAATAAAATAAAAACAAGATTTTTTGATGAGTCTCATCCAATGGAATATCGAATATCCATTATCTTTTTTCTGGCAGCACTGTTTGTTTCTATATTGTCAGCCACTACTAACACGCTGCTTCAAAAAGGGATTTTTGGAATTGCATTCCAATGGATTTTTATCATACTGATGGCTGCGTTCCTGTTTGCCTCGCATAAGTTCCAGATGCTTTTGTTCAGGCCGTTGGTTATTTTAGTCGGCTTCATATATATTCCGTTTTTATTTACACAAACCGCCGGCTATGATGGAACTGCGCTGATGTTTTCATTGTTGTGCATGTTTATCATTTCGGTAGCCTTTGAAAAAAAGCGCAGGACATTCCTCATCGTCGCCAACATTCTGTTATTGGTTGGATTATGTTTCCTGGAATTCTTTTATCCGGCCCTAATTGTCCCGCATGAAGGAGAACAAGCCAAGCTGATAGACCAGCTTGTCGCTCTGGTGGTAACCATGTTTGCCATGTCCATCCTTTCAATCTATATCATCGATGCGCTTAAAAGTGGTGTTCGGTATACGCAGAAAGTGCTGGAAGAGCTGGAACATAAAAATCGGAATCTGGCTGAAATTTCGCAAATATTCATCAATCTCCGCCATGATAATGAATCGGTCCAAAAAGCAATGGATATGGCCGGGTCCTTTCTGAGCTGCGATTCAATGATCTTCTGGGAAAAGACCCCTGCGGGCGACCGCCTTCATTCAAGGATTGAGTGGAACCGGGACGGAACGACCGTATCTGGTACCGAAGAGCAGGCATTTGCCCGCGGCACGACGTTCTATGACAGCTACCTGATTAAGCGGGAACGGTTCCTTGTGTTGGATATGGAATGCGAAGTACGGCTGGCTGTACCGATTATCATTGAGAACAGGTTTTGGGGCGTTATCGAATTTTCACGTCTCCATTCATCTCCCTGGTCAGACAGCGATATCCAGCTATCCATTCTTCTGACAAGCGTTTTCGCATCCTATTTCGATCGCCGCGAGTATGAATTATCCATCGAGCGGCAGCTGGAACAGCAGTCGCTGACAGCGAAAATCGCGGGTAATTTCATCAATATTGACGAACTGGATACGCGCGTTACGGAGGCACTTTGGGATATGGGAGTATTTTTGGGTTGTGATGCTGTCTGTATCTATCAGGCAGATGCAGATGCAAGTCAGTTTGACATTCGCCACAAATGGACCGACTCCGCTTCAGAGTTCAATATTAGCCGGTATGCCGCAGATATCGGCGATGCCTTCTTCCGCGATAAAAAGACTTATTTTCTGTGCAGCGATACGGGCAAAAAAGGGAAAGCAGAAAATACTTCCGCATTTATAGCGCCCTTGTATATGAACACGATTTTTTACGGCTTTTTGTCTCTTGAATTTCATGGACCACATGACTGGATGGATAATGAAATCCAACTCGGCCTGATGTTTGGCGCAACCTATTCGGTGGTGCTTGAGAGAAATCGGCAGGCTGAAATTTTGATGGAGGCTAAAACGCAGGCAGAAGCCGCCAGCGAAGCGAAAAGCAACTTCCTGTCCAACATGAGCCATGAAATCCGGACGCCAATGAACGCTATCATCGGTATGACGAAAATAGGCCTGGCGACAGAGGATACGGAAAAATCGAGACAATGCCTGGAAAGCATCCGGTCCTCCTCCTCTCAGCTTCTTTCCATTATCAACGATATTCTGGACATATCCAAAATTGAGTCCGGTAAAATAGAACTTGAACAAGCACCCTTTGATATGTATCAAATGATCGATTCGGTTAGTGATATGATTACGGAACAGATTCAGAAGAAACAGCTGCGCTTCACCATCCGGCGCGGGAAGGCGCTTCCTGCGTGGTATGTGGGAGACCGGACGCGCATAGCACAGATCATTACAAATCTGCTTTCAAATGCGGTGAAGTTTACACCGGAAAACGGTGCGGTCACATTGTCTGCGGATCTGGTCAGCGAAAAAGACGGAATTGCCATACTCAGGATATCCGTCTCCGATACCGGCGTCGGCATCAGTCGTGATCAGGCAGACCGCATATTTCAATCTTTTGAACAGGCAGATAACAGTGTTACCCGCCGTTTCGGCGGTACAGGGCTTGGACTTTCCATAGCCAAAAACCTGGTGGAAATGATGAACGGACGAATATGGATGGAATCGGTGCCGGGGGAAGGCTCGACGTTTTATATTGAGATACCTCTTCAGCGGTGTTCGGATCAGGAACAAAACAAGGATCATTCACGAGTGCTGGAAAAAACGGAATCTCAGGAACCCGATCCATCACAAACGCTGGATTTCACCGGCATCCATATATTGTTGGCAGAGGATATTGAAATTAACCGAATCATCTTCGAGGAACTTCTGGATGGAACAGGCATCAGCATTACCTGTGTGAACGATGGTCTTGAAGCGCTGCGTGCATTCAGCGCTGCGCCTGACCGATACGATATCATTTTCATGGACATCCAAATGCCCATAATGGATGGATTTGAGGCGACAAGGGCCATACGTTCCCTGGGATCGGCACAGGCTCATTCTATTCCGATTGTGGCAATGACGGCCAATGTATTCCAAGAGGATATCAGGCAATGTCTGGAAGCAGGGATGAACGATCATCTGGGCAAACCGATCGAAATCGTCCAGGTATATGAAAAAATCCGCATATATGTCCAAAAGTGAGATCTACAAGTCCCCAGCTTCTACATGTGAAAAGAGGATATGCTGATATGAATTTCAAAGAACGCGCCAAACAACTAAAAACAGAATTTGCTATTGTGAAAGCTGTTTGGTTTTAAAATAATAAATTGAATGCCCTTTTACTAAATCGCTTAAAAAAACAGCAGCAAAGGGCATGGGACGGTTCTTACTGAACTTTGGGTATTTCGAAGAAAGCAGATATGAAAATATCTGCTTTTTCTCTGCCTTGTAGTTTGTTGTACCATTATTTAATGAGATCGGAACAAATACAATTTATGGAAATATGATCAGAGTTTGTTTGGCAATAATAAATACTTTTGTCCCAAGCTCCTAGCTTACAATAACATCAATCTGTCTGGCGGTGAGATAATCGGTCAGTTCTTTTTCGGGTGAAGTATCGGTAATGATGGCATGCACGTTTTCGAAATTGCTGAAGGTCAAAAGGGAAGCATTGTGAAACTTCGTGTGGTCAGCCAGGATATAATTTTCCCGGCTCTTGGTCAGGATCGTCTGCTTGATTTCGAATTCCTTCGGTGAGAAATTGGTCAGTCCGCTTTCGGCGGAAAGTCCTGCAGTTGCAATAAAAGCTTTACTGATATTATAATTCTCCAGATATTTTGTAGTGTTCAGTCCGGCAAAGGAAAGGGTCTTGTGATCCAGAACTCCGGGCAGCGATACGACCCGAAGATTTGGGTAGAGGGCGGAACGGGTAAACACTTCCAGGCTGTGTGACAGAATCGTTATATCCTTCTTATCCTTCAAAAATTCGACCATGTGATAGGTTGTGGTTCCGGAATCGATGAAGATGATATCACCATCGGTTACGTATTGGGCGGCCTTTTGGGCGATCTGCTGTTTGAGTTCAAGATTGGTAACATGCCGTTCGGAAAACGATTTTAAATACGTGTTCGGCGAAGAGGTAATACCGCCGTAGATCTTCTTGAATTCGCCGGTTTCGAGAAGTTCCGGTAAGTCGCGCCGGATCGTATTTTTAGAAACCTGAAACTGTTCACACAGCTGTTCGAGTGTTACGGTTTTATTTTCTTTGATATATAGCATCATGCTATCAATTCGTTGGGAACGCATAAATTACTCTTCCTCCTTATCAATAAGTATATTATACATAAAAGTGACAAAAAAGCAAATAGTTTTATATTGACAAATAACCAAAATAATGTTAATTTACTCAAAAGATAATAATAATGTATTAAGAAAATGATAAAAAGATTATTAAAGGAAGAGAGGCAGGAATATGGCTTTAATCCGGATGATGCCCGGGAATTCTGTCAACGAACCTGATTGATTGTCTGGCGGTGGCGATTGGTAATGCGCATGGTAACTGCCGTAACTATTTCGGTCTCAATGAAGCGATGGTTCTGGGTACATACGAAAATGTGAAACGACATATTCAGATCTTTAATTGTTAATTTGTTTTGCTTTTATGGAAGGAAAGATATAATAGGATTAAAGAAAGGTTTCTCGAATAATAAACATATTTATAGGAATGAGGGGGCGCTATGGCATTTCGCTTGCGGATTATGACGGCGATACTGGTTGTTACGATATCAGGACTAAGTGTGTTTTTCTTCTTTACTTATTATGTGGCGACTGATTTAGTGGAAAACAATTATGCAAAGAGCCTGAGTGACTCGATGCAGCTGCGGATGGAGCAGATCGACAGCGATATGCGGGACGTCTATCAGAGAACAGTTTCCCTGAGTGTGCAGCCGGAACTGATATCGGTGATTGAGTCATATCGGGAAGGCTCCAGCCAGGATGCGGAAGCAGCTTTAAAGGTATCGGAGTATCTCAGAGAACAAAATGATTCACCGGATCTTATCGATGCACTTTTTTTATATCTTTCGGCAACCGATCAGATTATATGTTCCCAGGAATATCGGGATATCATTAAGGTGGAAGACAGCAGTCAGTATCTTTGGACGGCCGCCGACGGTGTCGGACTTAAGCCTTTGGTTACCAATGATATGGGCGGGAACGAAATGAATACGATATATTTATATGCGAAACCGATCTATTCGGCAGAAGGGGAGCACATCGGTACGATTGGACTCAGCATCAGTGAAAGAACGATGTATTATAAATTTCTGGATGCGGGGAATATATCGGAAGAATTCTTTTTGCTTGACGGTCAGGGTTATATCTGCTCGGCCCGGCAGTCGCTGGGTGTGGGTAATCACGTTGGGGAGCTGATCGATATCCCCTGGAATGATAACCGGATCGAAGTGGGAATCGGTCAGTATGGCGGAAAGAAGAGCATTTACGCGACGATGAAATCTACATATACTGAATTTACCCTGCTGGGCATTTCTGATCACACCACGCTGGTCTCTGACTTAAAACAGACCCAATGGCTGTTTACCCTGATGCTGTTCGTGGTCATCATTCTGGCGGTAGTTGTTGCTAATCGGATTGCGGACATGCTGAATAAACCACTGAAGAATCTTATTTACGCAATGAAACGGGTCGGGCGCGGTGATTTCGGAACCCGAACTAAAGTTGATAAGGGTGATGAGTTTTATCAGCTTAACGACCAGTTCAATGGCATGGTCACCCAGATTGATGAACTGATCAGTCAGGTTATCGATGAACAGAAGCATGCGAAACAATCTGAACTGCGGGCGCTGCAGTATCAGATCAAGCCGCATTTTATGTATAATACTTTAAATTCGATTAAATATTTGGCGATTATGCAGGGTAATGAAAGCATCAGCAAACAACTGGCGGCGTTTATTGAACTGCTGGAGGCAAGTCTAAATAAGGGCAGTGATTTCAGTACTTTAGATTTTGAAATGCAGATGGTCAAAGATTATGTATCGCTGCAGAAGTATCGCTATATGGAATGTTTTACGATGGAGTACAGTGTTGCCGAAGCAGCCGGCCGCTGTTATGTACCGCGGTTTTTGCTGCAGCCGCTGGTGGAGAATTCGATTCTGCATGGTATGGATACCAAGCGCAATGATAACCTGATCAGGATTCAGGCCGGCGTCAGAGGCGGGATGCTGCATATCGAAGTAGACGATAACGGTAAGGGAATGACTCCCGGGCAGCGGCAGGAGGTTTTGCATCAGGAGGCCGATACCAGGCGGCAGTTTAACGGTATCGGTGTTTATAATACCAGAGAAAGGCTGCGGCTGTTTTTTGGAGACAAGATGCGTTTTGATCTTCAGACCGGGGTGGATGAAGGAACCCGATATATTATTGAATTTCCGGCAAATACAGAATTGGAGGAAGGGATATGAAAGAGCGGATGATCAAGAGGTTCTTTTGCTGTGGCAGTCTGTTCATATCTTTGCTGTTCTGTCTAAGCGGCTGCGTGAAAGGCACGATGCTGGAAGAAAAAGAGACCTGGAATATCGGAGTTGTATTGAAGACGATGGACAGCGAACACTGGCAGGGAATCCGTTCCGGTATGGAAAATACCGCCAGACAGTATAATGTCAATCTGACCCTCTTTTATCCGGCCGATGAAGGGGCAGAAGAGGAACAGAAGGTGATGATTAAAGATTTGCTGGAGGCGGATATTGACGCCCTGATCGTTTCCCCGTGTAATTCGACCAATACCAGCTGGTTTGTGGATCTTGCTGAAGAAAAAGGGATTGAGCTGTTCGCTGCGGATACGCGTTCTCTGGATCGGGACATCCCGTACATCGGTATTGATAATCTGGAAGTAGGCCGGCTGGCCGCGCAGTTCCTCGATCAGAATCTGCCGGCTGACAGTAAAATGGCGGTAATCGCGGGAGCCAGTACTCAGGCTCAGACGATTGACCGGGTCGGGGCATTTCAAAAAGAGCTGATCGGGCTGCCCGGTCTCGATGCAGATGAGATAATGACCGTTAAGGAAAACAGTGGTTTTGCTGATGCGTTATATGCTGCGAAAGAGCTGATCGGGAAGGATGTCAAAGGTGTTTTCTGCGCCAGTGCTGTGATGGGGCTGGGAGCTGCAGCCAGTGCCGAAGAACAGGATACCGATCTGTGCATCGTCACAATCGATACGCAGGATGATGCGATGAAAGCAGTACAAAGGGGAGATATTGACGGATTGATTACCCATTCCGGATATGAAGTCGGGCAGACGGCGATCGAAACGGTGGCAGGCTGTCTGGAAGGCAGAGCAAAAGAAAATGTATATATTAGCTGTGAAATGCTGACGCAGGATAACGTAGACGAGTATCTTAATAAAAGAGAGGATTAGAAATGAAAAAGGTTCTAATTATTGATGATGATGCGCTGGTTAGGATGTTCCTCAGACAGATCATTCCATGGGAACAGGAAGGTTACCGGATTGTCGGCGATGCCCGCGATGGTGAGGAAGGACTTGAGATGTTCGCGGAATTTCAGCCGGATTTGATTATTACGGATGTCAGTATGCCGGTCATGAATGGTATTGATTTTCTGAAAGCCATTAAAGAAAAGGACTTTCGGGGCGGTATTATCATGCTCAGCTGCCATGAGGATTTCGAATATGTCAAGACGGCAATGGCCCTGGGAGCGGATGAGTATGTGCTGAAAAATCACCTCAGCGCGTCAGGGCTGCGCGATGTTCTTGAGACGGTCGGAAAACATATGGAAAAGCGGTTTCATGAAATGAGTCAGCAGGATGAACTGGCCGCGTTCGCGCAAAAAGGCATTACCGAGGTCAAAAAAGAAGCGCTGCAAAAATTACTGGAGAATGAAAATTATCAGCCGGAGGAACAACGGAAACTCTTTGAAAAGGCACACATCACCGGTTCATTCCGGCAATGTGCAGTCATTATGGCACATCTGAGCGCCGGTCAAAAAGAGAAGCGGGATACCTTCTACGAGCTGTGTCAGCAGATCGGCATCGGTAATCATGCGGAAATGATCGTCCTGCGGGAACGGGTCTGTGTCTTCCTCATCGACCTGACCGGGTATCCTTCGGGCCGCAAGCAGCATGAAATCGTAACGGCGCTCAAGCAGGTAATCCACAATTACATGTGGGAATATCTGGGCATCAAACTATCCAGCGGTACGAGTGAAATCTGCAGTAAAGCAGATGCTGTTGTCAAGGCGGTAAGGCAAGCAGAAAAAGCGCTGGAGATGGAGTTTTATGAACAGGGGGTGTGGAGCTATCAGAAAGCCTGCGCATTAAGTGAGAAATGTCCCCCGGAAGCGGAGAAACTGGCGTCAGAGCTGCCGTATCTGCTTAAATCAGGTGATGAACTAAAACTTGCCAAGGCTTGTGCCGAAGCGATCAAGGCCATTTCCCGGAAATGGGTGGCACCTGAGAGTATCCGCAGCTGGCTGCGCCGATGTGACCAAGCGGCCGGGGTAACCAGACCGGAAACCGATTATGCCCGGTTGGAATCGGTAGAACGTTTAAAAGAGTATACCTGTAAGTACATTTTGTGCATATATGATATACAGTTGGCAAAGACTCCGGAGAATCTCTCAGAATCGATCAAGAATGCGGTGGATTATATAAACGGACATTTTAATGAGGGGTGTTCATTGAGTGATACGGCTGATTATGCAGGCCTCACACCGACTTATTTAAGCGCCCGTTTTAAACAGGAGATGGGCATCGGCTTTGTGGAATATCTGACGGAGATGCGGGTTAATCGAGCACAGTGGCTGATTAAACAGAATCGCAATGATACCATTAAAAATATTTCTGAACTTGCCGGTTTCGCCGATTATCAACATTTTTGCAAAGTATTCAAGAAGAAAGTAGGGTGCAGTCCGGCAGTCTTCCGTAAAAAAGATTAAGATACTATCGTAAAAAAACACAACAATCATAAAAACACACATCCAATTTTTGACAATGGTATATCAAAGATTTCAGAAGTGTGTTTTTTTTGTGGTAAAAAAAAATAATCATGAAAAAAAACAAGTTTGGCGTAAATCATACTGTTTGTTCGCTTGGATTGGATATGTATACTAGTTATAAATAATTAGTTAGGAAAGGAGGAATGAATGTGACAATTGCACAAGATTCACTTGTGTTAGAAATGCAGAATGTGGTAAAGGTGTTCCCAGGTGTACGGGCGCTGGATGGTGTTAACCTGCAGGTTCGCACTGGAAAGGTTCACGTGATCTGCGGTGAAAACGGAGCCGGCAAGTCAACCCTGATGAAGGTCATCAACGGAACCTATCAGGCCGATGAAGGTGAAATGTATTTCGAAGGCACAGTAGTCGGAAAACACAGCGTACAGGATACGATGCAGATGGGCATTGCTATGATCTATCAGGAGCTCAACCCGGTGATGGATATGACCATCGCAGAAAATATTTACCTGGGCAGAGAACCGAAGAAGGGGGGATTTGTTGAATTCGGCAAAATGTACAGCGATACGCAGCAGCTGCTGGATCAACTGAGTATTCCTTTTGATGCCCATCAGAAGATGAGGGAGATATCGATTGCCGGACACCAGCTGGTGGAAATTGCAAAAGCAATTTCGATGAATGCTAAGGTGATTATTATGGATGAGCCGTCCTCGGCGATTGCGGATGCGGAAATTGAAGTATTGTTTGAGCAAATTGCGATGCTGAAGGCCAAGGGAGTAGCGATCCTCTACATTACCCACAAAATGGATGAAATCTTCCGGATTGCTGACGAAATTACGGTTATCCGCGATGGGCAGTGGATTGAGAGCGGTCCGGCGGATGAATACGATGCCAATAAGCTGGTAGCCCAGATGGTGGGAAGGGAAATTAAAAATATCTTTCCTAAGGAAGAAGATATTCCGATCGGTGAGGTGGTGCTGGAAGTCCGAGATCTGACTCAGGAGAAGGCGGAGGGCGGCCGCTTTAAGAATATCAGCTTTCAGCTCCGTAAGGGCGAGATTCTTGGCTTTTCCGGATTGGTCGGAGCCGGGCGAAGTGAGGTGATGCGGGCCATTTTCGGACTTGATTCTTTTACGTCGGGTGAGATTCTGATCGACGGTGAACTGGTTCGGATTAAGAATACCACCGATGCGATTCACGCCGGAATCGCAATGGTATCAGAGGATCGCAAAGGGTATGGATTAGTATTGGAGCGCGATATTAAAGAAAATATTTCGCTGGCGACGCTCCGACACTTTAAGAAGTGCGGTTTACTGGATGACAAGGAAATCGTCAAACGATCCAATGAGATGGTGGAGCTGCTGAATATCAAGATCGCCAATCTGGATGTAAAAGCGGAGACGCTGTCTGGTGGGAATCAGCAGAAGGCCGTATTGGCCAAATGGCTGGTCGGTGACGTTAAGATCATGATCCTCGACGAACCGACGCGCGGAATTGATGTCGGTGCAAAAAGTGAAATACATAAGCTGATGTGCAAGTTTGCCCGGCAGGGTATGGCGGTGATTATGATTTCTTCTGAGCTGCCTGAGGTTCTGGGGATGTCGGACCGGGTTGTGGTGATGCAGGAAGGCCGGATCAGCGGTGTGCTGGAACGAAACGAATTAACGCAGAAGCGAATTATGAAGTTAGCGACAAGGGGAAAAGAGAATGGGTAAGCAAAAGACAGAGAAGAAGTTTGATTTCGGTGAATTTTACGGTAAATGGGGAACATTGATGATTCTGATCATTATTGTCGTTCTGGCATCCCTCTTTGTACCTAATTTTATCAAGCCGCGAAACCTTTCTAATATTCTGCTGCAGAATGGTGTGGTGGCGATGCTGGCATTTGGTGCGACCTTTATCATTGTCCTCGGACATACCAATATCGGCTACGGTTCAGAGCTGGCTTTTATCGGCTGTATTGCCTGTCTGCTGATGATCCGGCTGCAGGAGATCATGCCTCCGGTTGCGGCGGCATTTATCACCGTAATCGCGGCAATGCTGATCGGTTTGGCGATCGGCGCAATCAGCGGCTACATTATCACCAAGTTTAATATACCGGCGTTTATTATGACACTGGCGATTATGACGATGGCGCGCGGCGGAGCGTTGCTGATCACCAACGGTACTCCGGTATCGGGGATGGCTGACGCCTTTAATTGGCTGGGGCAGGGTTTTATCGGTCCGATTCCGACATCAGTTGTAATTATGATTGTTCTATTTATTATTACCTGGGTATTACTCAACAAGACTGCCTTCGGTCGTCATATCTACGCAGTGGGCGGAAATGAAAATGCTGCCGTCGCATCGGGCATTAAATCTAAATTGGTTATTAAGAAAGCATTCCTGCTGGACGGAATGATCACCGGTATTGCAGCGGTCGTATTTATGGCCCGGCAGGCATCGGGGACACCGGCTGGCGGTGTATCTTATGAATTTGATGCGATTACCGCGGTGGTCGTCGGCGGAACGTCGATTTCAGGAGGTTCCGGTAATGTCAGCGGGACGATCATCGGAGCAATTATCGTTGGGATTATCAACAATGTGCAGAACCTGCTTCATGTGAATACATATTGGCAGCAGGTCATTAAAGGCGTTGTCATCCTGCTGGCGATTATTCTCGATGTAGTGACCAAGCGGGCGGCAGAAAAAGCAAAAAAATAAGGAAAACCAAAAAAGTATCAGGAGGAATAAATTATGACAAGAAAGTTAGCAATGATTCTTGTTGGCAGTATGATTTTGGCCGGACTGACCGGCTGCGGCGGTAACAGCAGTGAAAACGGCGGTTCATCGGACAGCAGTGGCAGCGGTAAAGTATTTACGGTGGCTTATTGTAATTCCGGAGATTCCGATGTGTTTGATAAACTTAAGAAGGACACCTTTAACAATCTGGTGGCGGGTGACACCACCATTGAGGTTATCAATTCGGAAGCCAATATGGATCCGCAGAAGCAGCTGAATCAGATCGACGATGCGATCATGCAGGAAGTTGATGCGATCATTGTGGTGCCAATCGACTATTCCGGGATTTCGCCGGGAGTGAAGTCAGCCAATGAGGCGGGAATTCCGGTTGTCTGTCTGGGAATTGAATCAGAAAGCGGTGAATACACCTTTGTCGGCTGTCAGAACCGTGATGCAGGCGTGATGCAGGCGGAATATATGGCGGAACATCTGCCTGAGAATGCCAAGGTGCTCTATCTGTCCGGTACACCGGGACTTTATCACTCAGTGGAACGTCATGACGGTTTTTATGAGACAATGGAAGAACCGCGCCCAGATGTGGAAATGGTGGCTGAAATGACCGGTGAGTATACCCGTGATAAAGCACAGAAGGTAGTGGAAGACTGGTGCCAGTCTTATGATCAGTTTGACGCGGTCGTATGTGCCAATGACCAGATGGCACTTGGCGCAGTTGAGGCACTGAAGGCAGCCGGACGGCTGGATGGCGTCCTGATTGCCGGAATCGATGCGACTGACGAAGCAATGGAAAAGATTGAATCCGGAGAAATGGCAATTTCGATCCGCCAGTCAGCTGATGCATTAGCTGAAAACTGCTATGAAACCATTCAGAAGATGCAGCAGGGTGAAGATCCGGGGGAACGGGTAATCGTTGATTTTGAACCGGTTACGATTGACAACATAGAAGAGTATTTAAATTAGAGAAAAGGATTAGGAGGTATTGATATGTTAAACGGAGAAAGAGTTATTAAACGTCCATTAAGATGGGGAATGGTTGGCGGCGGCCGGACGGCCAATGTCGGCTACAAGCACCGTTTGGGTGCATTGCGGGACAATACGGCGTATGAACTGGTGGCAGGAGCTTTTGATATTGAATTCAAACGGGGTCGTGATTTTGGTGTGAATATCGGTGTGGAAGCAGATCGATGCTATCCGGACTATAAGACAATGTTTGCCGAAGAAGCGAAGCGGGAAGACGGAATTGAAGTGGTAACGGTGGCAACGCCGAACGGTACCCATTATGAAATTACCAAAGCGGCACTGGAGAACGGACTGCATGTGATCTGCGAAAAACCGCTGTTTTTCGAAGTGGAACAAGGACTGGAAATCAAAGCACTGGCCGAGAAGATGAACAGAATCGTTGGCGTGACTTATGGCTTTTCCGGCAGTCAGCTGCTGCTGCAGATGCGTCAGATGGTACAAAACGGCGATCTCGGTGAGATTCACATGGTTGAGTTGCAGTACACTCACGGCTTTGGCTGTGATGCTGCCGGTGACGTGAAAAACGAGGGGCAGAAGTGGCGCGTGGATCCGAAAGTTGCCGGCTCGTCCTTCGTACTCGGTGACCTGTCCACCCATACATATTATATGTCTCATCTGATTTGTCCGGAGCTGAAATTAAAACAGGTACTCTGTGACCGCCAATCCTTTGTTGGCAGCCGTTATCCACTGGAGGACAATGCTTATGTACTAATGCGGTATGAGAACGGAGTGGTCGGCAGAATGTGGACGTCTGCAGTTAATGCCGGGTGTATGGACGGTCACCGGATTCGCATTATCGGTTCCAGGGCTTCGGTGGAATTTTCCGATCACCAGCCGAATGAACTGATCTATCAGGTGCAGGGTGAACCGATTCAGAAGATGATTCGTTCAATGCCTTATCTGTATGATGAGTGCAATGCTGATGAACGTCTGGGTGCGCTGCATGCGGAAGGATTGCCGGAGAGCTGGGCGAATATCTATCTGAAATTTGCAGTGGCGATCGAAGCGAAGAATAACGGTGATGAGAAAACCTTAAATAATCTGGTATATCCTGATCTGGATGCCGGAATTGAGGGGATCCGCTGGGTTGCCAAATGTGTGGAATCAGCCGATAAAGGCGGAGTATGGGTAGATTTATAAAAATTTGGAGAAAGAAGACAGGAGGAAAGATTATATGAAACTGGCAATATGTACTGATGTGTATGCAGATTTATCATATCCAAAGATGCTCGATAAGGTGAAGTCGCTGGGCATCGATGCGGTGGAAATGACCGCCGGCGGATGGGGTGCGAGAAAGCACTGTAATACTGCAGAGCTGTTATGTGACGAAAGTAAATTAGCGGAATTTAAAGCAGAACTGAGTAACCGTAAAATGCGGATTGCAGCCCTCAATACATCCTGTAACCCGCTGTGGCCGTCGGCGACTGGAGAATCCTATAAGGAGTCCATGTATGCCTGCGCTGATCTGGCGGAGAAGCTTGGGGTGAAGAAGATCGTTGCGATGGCCGGATTGCCGGCTGGAAATGAGACCGATACGACTCCGAACTGGATTACTTCGACCATTTCGTGGCCGGACTTCATGGCTCCGGCTTATGAATATCAATGGCGGGTGACGATCGAATTCTGGAAGGTGTATGCTGAGTATTGTAAGAAGCGGGGAATCGAGCAGATCGCGATTGAGGAATTCCCGGGGACGATGGTATGGTCGGTGGAAACGATGCTAAAGCTCAGGGAAGCAACCGATCCAATTATCGGGATCAATCTGGATCCTTCTCATATGATGATCCTGGGAGCCGATCCGATTACAGCAGCCCGTGGGCTGAAAGGATGTATTTTCCATGTGCACGGCAAGGATGCGCGAATTGAGCGCGGTCTGGCTGAGATGAACGGTATTCTGGAACCGCGGCCGGTGACCGAACCGGCTGAACGGGTATGGAATTACGTAGCGGTGGGCTGCGGCAAAGATCTGAAGTGGTGGAAGGAATTCTTTTCGGTACTCAGTATGATGGGATATGACAGTGACGTATCACTGGAGATGGAAGATATTACTATGTCCGTGGAAGCCGGAGTCCTGACATCGATCGGCGCCCTACAGCAGACCATCAGTAAATAGATAAGACCAAAGGAGGCAGGCTATGAAGATTGCATTTGATGTCGATGTGCTGGCAAAGCAAATGGATATAAACCGGATGGTACACCAGGTGGCTGACTGGGGCTATAAATATATCGAGCAATCCCCCCATCCGCGGATCAACCCTTTTTATAAGCATCCTCTCTTTTCGAAAGAGTGTGAGCAGGAATACCGCAGAGCACTGCGGGAAACTGGTGTGGAAATCTCTTCTTTTATCGTCGTTTACCGCTGGTCGGGACCGACGGAAGAACAACGACGCTTTGCCGTGGAGAATTGGAAACGGATGATTCGGATTGCCGGTGATATGGGTGTGCAGGTAATTAATACTGAATTGTCAGGAGACCCCAATCAGCAGGAGATCTGCAATGGGATGTGGTTCCGCTCAATGGAAGAGCTGCTCCCGCTGATCGAAAAAGAGGGCATCCGGATGGAAATCCAGTCCCATCCATATGATTTCTGTGAATTAAATAATGAGACCTGCGATTTGGTGAAGTCTTTCCGTTCCAAACATTTAGGATATGTGTATTCATCACCGCACGGTTTCTTCTACGACGAAGGAAAAGGTGATGTGCGTTCGATGCTTCGTTATGCCGGTGATGAACTGACCCACGTCTTATTTGCCGATACCTTTAACCAGACCAGGGACTGTCGCTATATTGCTAATCCACCATGGATGAATAGCAGGGGGAAGGCTGATGTGACAATTCACCAGCATCTGGCGATGGGGGAAGGTGATGTTGACTTTGAGGGCATTTTTGAAACCCTGCGGGAAATAAATTTTGCTGATAAGCAGCTGCAGGAACATGCGCCGAAGGCCGGCGGTGATAATATCGCCTGCGTGTCGATGTTTGGCTTTCCGGAGAAGATGGAGAAGCAGGCTCCGGAAGCGAGAGAGCGGATTGAGCGGGAACTTAACTCCCGATTATAGTGAATTATTTACAGCTATTCCTTAGTCAGCAACAACGCTGTACAAGATGTTCTGCGCAATGGTATCAACGAAGCGGAACAAGAGGAGATTCAAATATATATATAGAAAGCAGATATGAAAATATCTGCTTTTTCTCTGCCTTGGGACTTCCCATGCCCTTTGCTGCGTACGTCATACAAACTAAAATTGGCCGTGAACAGTAAGAGAATCAGTGAAATCAGTGAAAAAGAATGTAAAAACGGTTGACAGAATGAATGATGTATGGTAGTGTTAGTAAGGTTAAAGAGAAAAAAAGCAGAGTATCCGCTCTCACCATAGCACATAAGGTGACTATTGGTTAATATTTACATAGAATAACTATGGGTATATTATGGGTGGATAGTCTGACTATCTACCCTTTTAAAATATTATGGAGGTGCAAAACAATTAGCGAATTAATGATTAACGAACAGATCAGGGACAGAGAGATCCGTGTGATTGGCGGGAATGGAGAACAGTTAGGTATTATGCCTACAAGGGAAGCGATGAAGCTGGCCCAGGAAGCGGAGCTTGATTTAGTGAAGATTGCTCCAACGGCAAAACCACCGGTTTGTAAGATTATTGACTATGGAAAGTATCGCTATGAATTAGCAAGAAAAGAAAAAGAGGCGAAGAAGAAACAGAAAACCATAGAACTAAAAGAAGTCCGCCTTTCGCCGAATATTGATTCTAATGATTTGAACACAAAAATAAGCGCCGCCAGAAAATTTATTCTAAAGGGTAACAAAGTGAAAGTCACCTTGCGTTTTCGAGGCAGAGAGATGGCACATATGTATGCAAGCCGTCATATTTTAGATGATTTTGCAAAAGAACTGGAAGAGATTGCAGTGATTGAAAAGCCGGCAAAGACGGAAGGAAGAAGCATTGTAATGTTTTTAACTGAGAAGCGTTCTTAAACCAGGCGTTTATATAGTTAAAATAGAGAAACTAATAATTAAGGAGGAATACGTAATATGCCGAAAATTAAAACAAGCAGAGCAGCCGCAAAGCGTTTCAAAAAAACAGGTACAGGTAAATTAAAGAGAAATAAAGCTTATAAAAGCCATATCTTAACCAAAAAATCTACTAAGAGAAAAAGAAACCTTAGAAAAGCAACAATTACGGACGCTACGAATTTCAAAAACATGAAGAAGATTTTGCCTTATTTATAATAGTAAGCGAAGGAGGAAATAGGACATGGCAAGAATTAAAGGCGGAATGAACGCAAAAAAGAAACATAATAGGACATTAAAGCTGGCAAAAGGATACAGAGGTGCCAGATCAAAACAATATAGAGTAGCAAAACAGTCTGTTATGAGAGCTTTAGCCACCTCTTATGCAGGAAGAAAGCAAAAGAAACGCCAGTTCAGAAGTCTTTGGATCGCACGTATCAATGCGGCAGCACGGATGAATGGTCTTTCTTACAGCAAATTTATGCATGGATTGAAATTGGCTGATGTAGAAATGAACAGAAAAATTCTCGCTGATATGGCAATCAATGATGCGGAAGGATTTACAACGCTGGCGGAGCTGGCAAAGTCAAAATTAGCATAATAAAATCGCTCTTTTAAGCGTGAATTCATATGAGTTAAGATAAAAACCGCGGAGACAGTTCTTGCGGTTTTTCTTTGTATATGCTATAGTTAAATAAACAATATTTCTGGAATAAACCAGAAAAAATGTATTAAAATGAGGAGGAGGGAAAACATGGATAAGAAGATCTGTCTGGATCTGAGCGATGGAGAAAAACTGCAGAGTATTGGAAAAGCTTTGTCTTCACAAAAGAGAATAGAACTTTTAGAACTTTTGGGGTATAAGTCTTTCAATATTAATGAAATCGCAGAGCAGATGAACATTCCCCCTTCTTCGGCTGCAATGCATGTAAAAGTACTGGAAGAAGCAGGACTGATTACAACGGAGCTGATGCCTGGAATACGGGGTTCTATGAAGCTTTGTAAAAGAACTGCCGGGCAATTGAACATATCCCTGAAAATGCCTGAAGAAGGCGATAATAAAGCGGTTGTGATCAGTATGCCCATCGGACACTATGTAGATTATCAGGTATACCCTACCTGCGGTCTTGCCGGAGCAGAAGGGTTTTTGGATGCCGAAGATGAACCACGCTGCTTTTATAACCCCAAGAGGACTCTGGCACAACTGCTGTGGTTTGGAAACGGATTTGTTGAATACCGTTTTCCCAATGCGGGAGTAATTGAAGAGGCGTTGGAGCGGATAGAGCTTTCTATGGAATTATGTTCGGAAGCGGCTGATTATAATATGGATTATCCTTCTGATATTACGGTCTGGATCAATGGTATAGAAGCGGGAACCTGGACCTGCCCCGGTGATTTTGGAGGGAGAAGAGGAAAACTGAATCCAGAGTGGTGGCCGGATAAAAACACCCAATATGGGGTGTTAAAGACTTGGGTGGTTGATAAGAAAGGGACGAAACTGGATGAAGTATACGTATCCGGTAACAAAATTAAGGATTATCAGCTGGTGAAAGAGGATTATATTTCAGTACGGATTGGCATTGGAGAAAATGCCGGATGTATTGGCGGCGTTAATTTGTTTGGTGAGGGGTTTGGCGATTACCGGCAGAATATACTTCTGAAATTATGTTATTAGTAAAAAGGCAAAATATATTATTGACGAAAGTTGTTATGAGTGGTATAATTTCTTTTGTTCGCAGCAAGAATATGGTTGCTGCAGCACTGGTAAATATGCGGAAGTGTCGGAACTGGCAGACGAGCAAGACTAAGGATCTTGTAGTGGTTACACTGTGTGGGTTCAAGTCCCATCTTCCGCAGTGGTTAAGAAAGCAGAAAGCCTTGATTTACAAGCTTCCTGCTTTTTTATTGTCTTGAAAAATCTGGTTAATCTAATCGACTCTCCATCATCTGTCATTCCGCTGGTTTTTCTAAAGATTTCGTCAGGATTGGATAAAAGTAAATAAATAGATTTGAGGTAAATTATAATACCAAAGGCACATTAGAATAGAAATATTTTGTGAAATTATAACTAATTTTTGATTTGAATAACTGTTCATAAGTTTATCCTAAGTAAATTGAAAAATGTCTTGAAAGAACATAAAAAGTCTATTATACTGAAAACAATAAAAACTATAAGGAGAAACAATTTATGAGAAAAAATGTGTTAGTATCAGCATCTATTCTAATTGTTATGATGTTATTTTGTGAGTCACTGCTGAACGTTCTTCCCGCTGGCGTTTTGAACCTGGGTATGATGCCGGATACGGTTTTCGCAGCAGATGAATCTGATCTTACGCTTGAAGTCAATCGTACGGATGAGGTTAATAAGCAAGTGCTTACGAGTAAGGTGACTACAGAGGATGGCAAGAATATTCTTACTATCGTTCATGATTATTGGTCGGATACAGGGGCAGAAGATGGTACTCTTGCGGACAAATCCGACCTTTCCATCACATTTACGACATCTCAATTGGCGACCGCAGAGCGAACCGACGGTAGAGAACTTGCCGAAACGAGAGACTTTTCAGAACCATTCGAAGTCATAGTGGCGGCAAATGATAATCCAAACATGTTTAAGCGGTACGAGGTGCAGGTTGAGATTCTGGTGACGCCGATACGCATCCCCGGACTTAAAGATGCGACAGGAACACTCGGCATGAAATTCTTTGCCGATCCCGAGGTCTTCGCTGATGACGATGGCATGTATTATATCTATACCACGACCGATGGTCATTCTAACTGGCAAGGATGGCAGATACGCTGTTTTGCCTCGGAAGACCTTGTCACATGGGAGGACAGGGGTGCCGTGGTCGACTTGAAAGATCAGTACCTTGATGGCACAGGGAGTACGGATATAATGCCGAATCGTTTTCGATGCGCATGGGCCCCGGCAATGCGCAAGCGGGATGGAAAATATTACCTGTACTTCTCTGGAGGGTATCCCGTTGACGGTGACCCTGGTGGTCAGTCGAACGTGGCTATATCCGAGCGGGCGGACGGTGGTTTCGTCTTGCAGTCGGTTATGGTCTCAGAGTCCATCGACCCGGCTGTATTCGAAGATCCCCAGACGGGCAAGTGGTACTATACGTGGGGACAGAGCGGAATCATGTATGCAGAGCTTTACGATGACATGTTGAGCTACGATGATTCTACTCTATACAAATCTAATGCGGCCGACGGATTCAGAGAGGGTTCGTACATCCATGCGCGCCAGGATGCGAACGGTAAATGGTGGTATTATTTCACATATTCCATGGACGACACCAACCAGGATACGTATCGCTTGCGGTATTGTACTGCAGAGAGCATGGAAGGACCGTGGACGTATCGCGGTCAGATACTGTACAAAGACGATGATAAAGGGATATTGGGTACGGGACACCACTCCGTGCTTCAAGTTCCCGGTACCGACGATTGGTACGCCGTCTACCATTGTTTCCTGACGGATGAAATGCGCCCACTGCTCAATGATTTTTTGTCCCCCGGCGCCCCTGGTTATGACTATGGATCACTGTTAAGAACGGGGAACAAACGAGAGACTCGCATCGCCCGCATGACGTATACCGAGCCAACCGACAGAACGGTTCCGCTGATCAACCCTATTGAGGTGACCTATGAAGGCGTGCAGCCTGAGAAAACGCCAAAAGTCAGCATAACGAGTACGGAAAAAGATGGAGCTGCCAGAGTGAACATGAAGCTGACGGCTGAAATGAATGAAACGTGGGAAGGAATATCATGGCAATGGTATCGGGACGGAAATGCAATTTCCGGAGCGAATCATAAGGAATACACGTTACAGAAAGCAGATGAAGCATGTAAGATAACAGTTAAGGCAGTCGCTCAGTCGACAAGCGGCATCACACAGAATGGTGGAGAGGAATTATCCACGACCGATACGTTGACATCGCAGAGCGTGCATGTCAAGAAAGAGGGTTCCTTAGTTATAAAATGTGATGGATTCGTCTATGACGGAACTACGATAGCCACGCCAACAGTAGTATCGACAACCAATACGGGTAAAACGGCAAGCTTCAGGTATTATAGTGACAGCGCATGCACGAAGGAGATTGCAGGGTCAATTGTGAATGCGGGAACATATTATGTCGTGGGAACGATTGCATCAACAAATACTTATGCAGCGGTTCAAGCGGTTACCAGTTTCACGATAGCCAAAGCGACACCGGCTTACACCAAGCCGACCGGCTTGACAGCGGTATATGGTTCCACTTTGGCATCTATAAAGCTTCCAAAGGGATTTGCATTTGAAGCCGCCTTGACTACTTCTGTTGGCTCGGTTGGAACTCGTGTGTTTAAAGTGAAGTACACACCAACCGATACGGCAAATTATAATGTGATGTCGGGAATTAATGTAAATGTGAAAGTTGTCAATGCCGTTCCGGCGAGGAACAAGGTATATAGTAAAGGCAATTTGAAATACAAAGTAACAAAATCGGCAAAAACCGGTGGTACGGTAGAAGTGAAAGCACCGGCTAAGAAGAACTTGACATCTTATTCCGTGCCGGCTACGGTTAAGATTAATGGATATACCTTTAAAGTTACCGGTATTGCATCCAAAGCTTTTAAAGGTAATAAAAAGCTTACCAGGATAACCATTGGAAAGAATGTAAAGGCCATCGGCAAGAATGCCTTACAGGGCTGCTCGAACCTAAAGACTATTAGCGTTAAAACGAAAGTCTTGACCAAAGTGGGGAGTAATGCTTTGAAAGGGATCAACTCAAAAGCGGTAATTACTGTACCAAAAGCCAAAAAGACAAAGTATACAAAATTATTCAAAGGAAAAGGACAGAAAAATTCGGTAGAAATTAAGTAAGGTCAAAGCGGAAACCTGGAAAATAATTGGCAATGTTTTTAATAAAGTGGACAAATCCAGGTTTGTCCACTTTAACAAATTTTTTATTGACTTAATAGGAATTATGATGTATTATATCACTTGTGAGTTGAATTCTTATAGCGATTCAATCATAAGATATGCGGATATGGCGGAATTGGCAGACGCGCATGGTTCAGGTCCATGTGAATGTAAATTCATGCAGGTTCAAGTCCTGTTATCCGCAGCATGCGGAATGTCCTTATAGGATCTGAGAAGTCCTATAAGGACATTCCTATTTATCCAGTCCTTTATGTTTGGGAGTAGCTGAGTGCTACTCCTTTTTGCGTGCTGATATAAACCTCCAGTTCCGGGATGCTCTCGCGATCCGGCACATCGAACGCGCCTGGGTCATCGGTATTTATTTGGAAAGAACCAAAAAAATTTTTTGGAAAGAACCAAAAAGGTATTGACAAACCTCAAAATATATTGTAACATTATTTCATACATAACATATATTATTAGTATGTAATTAAGAATGGAGGATTTATTATGTCAAACATCGCAAAGAATTTAACGGATCTGATTGGGAACACACCGCTTTTGGAGTTGTCAAGTTATAACGCAAAAAATAATTTGCCGGCGAAACTGATTGCCAAGCTGGAGTATTTTAATCCGCTGGGCAGCGTGAAAGACCGCATCGGAAATGCCATGATTTCTGACGCTGAGGCCAAAGGGCTCATCAATCAGGAAACAGTACTCATCGAACCCACCAGCGGCAACACGGGTATCGCACTTGCCTTTGTTGCGGCTGCCAGGGGGTATCGTCTCATCCTGACCATGCCCGAGACCATGAGCGTGGAACGGCGCAACCTGCTCAAAGCATTAGGAGCCGAACTTGTATTGACGCCCGGAGCCGAAGGCATGAAGGGTGCTATCAAGAAAGCGGAGGAGTTGGCAAAGGAGACGCCGAGTTCCTTTATTCCGGGCCAGTTCGTCAACCCTGCCAATCCTGAGATCCACAGGAAAACGACCGCACAGGAGATATGGAACGACACGGAAGGAAAAATCGATATCTTTGTCGGCGGTGTCGGTACCGGCGGAACGATAACCGGCGTGGGAGAGGTTTTGAAAGAAAAGAACCCGAATATAAAGATAGTCGCGGTCGAGCCGGCTGATTCACCGGTTCTTTCCGGCGGCAAATCCGGACCGCATAAAATCCAGGGTATCGGCGCAGGATTTGTTCCCGATATTTTCAATTCCGGTATTGTGGATGAAATTATCAAAGTGCAGAACGAGCAGGCCTTTACGGCGTCGCGGCAATTGGCGTCCAGCGAAGGATTGCTGGTCGGCATATCTTCAGGAGCGGCGGCATACGCAGCGACAGAGCTGGCAAAACGTCCGGAAAACAGCGGCAAGACCATTGTGGTACTCCTGCCTGACACAGGGGAACGCTATTTATCTACGGTGTTATTTGAGAACGTATAATTTACAAATATTAAATCCGCTCGTTGCCGAAAACAATAATTATGGGTGGGTTTCCTGAAAACTATAGTTTTATAGAAAAAAGTAAAGGGAATATATCCTTTATTTTTTACCAAAATAACATACTATTCATATATGTTATATATCGTCTTATTGTAGGGGCATAATGTATTCTGATGACGCTACTGCTTTGAAATAATAACAACAATAATTTTTTACAAGGAGAATTTATAATGAAAAAATATAGAATCTTAGCGGCGGTCTTAGCGGCGGTTCTGTTAACAGGTTTCATAACCAGCTGCTCAGGAAATTCAGATAACGGAACCATAAAGCTGACAAACGTATCTTACGACCCTACAAGAGAGTTGTATGAAGCGTATAATACGGAATTTGCGAAATATTGGAAAGAAAAAACCGGGCAGGATGTTGAAATAACGCAGTCGCACGGCGGATCCGGTTCTCAAAGCCGTTCTGTCATTGAAGGAAATCAGGCGGACGTGGTAACTATAGCGCTGGCGTATGATATCACGGCCATTGAAGAAAAGGGGCTTATAAAAGCGGGCTGGCAGAGTGAATTTGCAAACAACAGCGCTCCTTATACCTCTACAATCGTTTTTCTTGTACGCAAAGGCAACCCCAAAAACATAACGGACTGGGATGATTTGATAAAAGACGGCGTCGGCGTCATTACGCCGAACCCCAAGACATCCGGCGGGGCAAGATGGAATTATCTCGCAGCATGGGCGTATGCCGACAAGCTTTACGACGGTGATGAAACAAAAATAAAAGAATTTGTAGGTAAGCTCTTTGCTCACGTATTGGTATTGGATTCAGGTGCGAGAGGTGCGACCACTACCTTTGTCGAAAACAAGCAGGGTGACGTACTGCTTGCATGGGAAAATGAGGCATTCCTGTCGATTAAGGAATATCCGGATGATTACGAAATCATTACGCCGAGCATCAGCATTTTAGCTGAGCCTCCCGTTGCAATCGTGGATGAAGTAGTGGATAAAAAAGGGACGCGTGAAGTGGCAACGGCCTATCTCGAATACCTCTACAGCGATGTTGGTCAGAGAATCGCCGGTGAAAATTATTACCGTCCGACAAATCAGAATATTAGCTTTTCCGATACTTTTGACCTGAATATCAACTTAATTACAATAGACGACGCTTTATTCGGCGGCTGGAATAACGCGCAGAAGGTGCATTTTAACGATGGAGGGGTCTTTGACCAAATTTACGAAGGAAGTTAAATAACCGGTAAAGCAGGGAAAGGAGCAGCACAGATGAAAACGAAAAAAGGAAAAAGGGTTATACCGGGATTTGGTCTTTCCATGGGGATTACATTAAGCTTTTTAAGCTTGCTGGTACTTATCCCGTTTGCATCGATTGTATTCAGCGCATTCGGTCTTGGATTTCAGGGATTTATAGAAACTGTAACAAGCAAACGGGTTTTGGCGGGATATAAAGTAAGTTTCCTGTGCGCGCTGATAGCGACCCTGTTTAACAGCGTGTTTGGCGTGATCTTATCCTGGGTTTTGGTCAGGTATAAATTCCCTTTTAAAAGGGTGGCCGACGGATTGATCGAACTGCCCTTTGCCCTGCCCACCGCGGTTGCCGGAATTTCCCTGACGGCTCTTTATTCCGATCAAGGCTGGCTCGGTCGTTTTTTCAGCAAAGCGGGCATCAAAATAACCTATACGCAAATCGGTATTATAGTGGCGATGATTTTTATCACGATCCCCTTTGTGGTAAGGGCCATACAGCCGGTTTTAGAAAAAATCGATGGTCAGTATGAGGAAGCAGCCTCCATGCTGGGCGCTAAAAGGTCTACTATTTTTTTGAAGGTGATTTTACCGGAAATCCTGCCCGCTTTGCTTACCGGCTCCGGTCTCGCCTTTGCACGGGCTCTTGGCGAGTACGGAAGCGTTGTATTTATCGCAGGGAATACGCCGTTTAAAACGGAAATAGCGCCGCTGCTGATCATGAGCAAGCTGCAGCAGTATGATTACAGCGGTGCGACCGCCATAGCATTGGTTATGCTTATCGTATCTTTTATATTACTATTGATTATCAATGCGATACAGATGTTTTCAAGTAAATTCACACGGGAATAGGAGGAAGATAATAATGGAGCAAACACACCAGGATTCTAAAGCGGTACGGCGGATACTGATCACCGTCAGTATTTTCTTTCTTGTTATCATGCTTGTATTCCCTGTGGCGCTGGTTTTAACCGAAGCTATAAAAAACGGATGGAATTCATACATCAAGGCAATATCCGATCAATATACTATAAAAGCTTTGCAAATAACCATAACGGCAACCGTAACAGCCGTGTTGGTAAACACCTTTTTTGGATTATTTGCCGCATGGCTTATAAGTAAATTCAAGTTCAGAGGGAAAAGGATCCTGACCACTTTTTTGGATATTCCCTTTGCCGTTTCTCCCGTAATAGCTGGTCTTATTTTTATACTGACCTTCGGACGGATCGGATGGGCGTATGATTTTCTTACCAAAATGAACGTTCAGATTGTCTTTGCCGTTCCCGGCGTCATTTTGGCCACCATCTTTGTGACGCTGCCTTTTATATCACGGGAAATCATTCCTGTTATGAATGCCCAAAGGGACGAGGAGGAAGCGGCGGCATTAATGGGCGCGAAAGGATTGTATATTTTCAGGAAGGTGACCTTTCCCCATATCAAATGGGCGTTATTGTACGGGATCATTTTATGTACGGCACGGGCAATGGGCGAATTTGGAGCTGTTTCGGTTCTTTCAGGTCATTTGCGGGGGCAGACGAATACCCTGCCGCTTCACATTGAAATTCTTTACAACGAATTCGAGTATATGCAAGCATTTGCGGTCTCGTCCATATTAGTCGTTTTGGCCGTTGTGATACTGATTATCAGAAATATTGTGGAATATAAAGGGAGAAAGGAGGCCGGGTTGTGATGTATGTAGAATTAAAAAATATTGATAAGGCGTTTAATAAATTCCAGGCCTCGGATAATATCAGCTTTGGTATTGAAAAAGGAAAGCTTGTCGGCCTTTTGGGACCGAGCGGCAGCGGGAAAACCACGATATTGCGAATGATTGCCGGTTTGGAAACCCCTGACGCGGGCGATATATTTATTGACGGGAAAAGAGTAAACAATATTGCCGCCAGCAAAAGAGGCATTGGTTTCGTTTTTCAGAATTATGCATTGTTCCGGTATATGACGGTTTACGATAACGTGGCGTTTGGTCTGAAAGTGCAAAAAGTCCCAAAAAGCGAGATAAAAGAAAGAGTACTTGAACTGATCCGGCTGGTTGGGTTGGAAGGGATGGAAAAACGCTATCCGCATCAATTATCCGGTGGGCAAAAACAGCGTGTTGCTTTCGCGCGGGCTTTGGCTCCTAATCCCCATTTGCTTTTACTTGACGAACCTTTTGCCGCCATTGACGCAAAAGTCCGCGTTGAGCTTCGCGGCTGGCTGCGGGAAATGATAAACAAGCTGAAAATTACCAGCGTATTTGTGACGCACGACCAGGATGAAGCCATAGAGGTAGCGGATGAAATCATTGTAACCAATAAAGGAAAGGTAGAACAAATCGGTTCGCCGCCGGATATATATAAAAATCCCGTGACGCCTTTTGTAGCACAGTTTATGGGGCATTCCGCTCTTTTGGAAAGCGGTGTCCGGTTCCGTGGTTTTAAGAAGGCCGCGGGACTGTCCCGGACGGTGATCCGGCCGGAGTTTGTCAAGGTTGTCAAAAAAGGAAATCTACAAGAGCATATGAGCGCTTCCGAAGAAGGCAGGATTGAGAATGTTGCATTCAGGGGCGATTCTCTGGAGCTCAAGGTAAACGTGAATGGCGTTGTGATAACTGCAAACCGATCTCTGGAAAAGGAAGAACTTCAGGTTGGCGAGGTAGTTGATGTATTGATTTACCGTATTTATACCTTTGATGGCAATACCGCTCGTTTAATCCAAAATGAAAATATGAAGGACGATAACTCGATATTTATTTAAAGGTTTTATAAGAGGGGTCCATATGAAAATAAAAGAAATCATAACAGATGTACTGATCATCGGCGGAGGGACCGCAGGCTGCTATGCCGCCATGACGCTGGCAGATAATCCGAATATTAATATCGTGATAGCGGAAAAAGCCCATATCAAACGCAGCGGCTGTCTTGCGGCCGGGGTAAACGCCATTAACGCTTATATTACGGAAGGAAAAACCCCGCAGGACTACGTGGAATATGCGAAAAAAGACGCGGCGGGAATCGTACGCGAGGATCTGCTGCTGACAGCGGCCCGGCGCTTTAATGCCGTTACGGAGAATCTGGAGCGTTTAGGACTCGTTATTTTAAAGGACAAATACGGCAGATATGTAACCAGAGGCGACCGAAACGTAAAAATCAACGGGGAAAATATAAAACCGATCCTGGCCGGTGCGGTGGAAAGCTATTCGAATATCAAGGTATTGAACAAGGTCAGTATCATTGAATTTCTGGTAAGTGATAACACCATATATGGTGCGGTCGGGATCGGACTCAATGAAGAAACCTTTCACGACATCAGAGCAAAGGCGGTTATTTGCGCTGCCGGCGGGGCGGCCGGACTGTACCGTCCCAATAACCCGGGATTTTCCCGCCATAAAATATGGTACCCCCCTTTCAATACCGGGGCGGGATACGCCATGGGCATATGGGCCGGAGCTGAAATGACCACGTTTGAAATGCGTTTCATCGCGTTACGCTGTAAGGACACTATCGCCCCCACCGGAACCATCGCCCAGGGCGTCGGGGCAAGACAGGTCAACGTGCTTTCGGAAAATTATGAGAACAAATACGGACTGGCAACCAGCGAACGGGTATACGGCACGGTACAGGAAAACTTGGAAGGCCGCGGGCCTTGTTATTTAAAAACCATTGGGATTTCATCAAATCAGGAAGAGCAGTTATTTAAGGCGTATCTGAATATGGCGCCGGGTCAGACCCTTAAGTGGATCGAAAGCGGAAAGGGCCCCGGCGAACAAAATGTTGAGATCGAGGGAACAGAGCCTTATATCGTTGGAGGACACACGGCAAGCGGATATTGGGTTGATACCGGACGCCGGACAACAATCAAAGGCTTATATGCCGCAGGTGACGTTGCGGGAGGATGTCCGCAAAAATATGTTACAGGAGCGTTGGCCGAAGGTGAAATTGCAGCGGAATCCGTAAAGGAATACATACAAGGACAGCCGCCCATCCATTTTGCTGAATCCATCTCAAGAGAAATTATCGGCAGCGCCGAACGGTTCTTAACAGGGAGCAGCGGACTGTATACGGTAAGGCAGCTGGAGGAAGCTATGCAAAAAATCATGGATACCTACGCCGGCGGCATAACGGTTCATTACAGGTACAATGAAAAAAAATTAAGGCAGGCTGACGAAGAGATCAATCAGCTTATTACTTTAAGCAATACGCTGCACGCAAAGGATATGCATGAACTGACGCATATATACGAGTTGAAAGAACGGCTTACCGTCTGCAAAAGCCTGATTGCGCATTTATCAGCCCGCAAGGAAACAAGGTGGCACAGCTTTGGCGAGCATACGGACTATCCGGCTAAAGATGACGGCAAGTTTAATAAATATATAAATTCTGTTTTAAAGAATGGCAAAATAGAAATCATCTTCCGGGATTTAGTGTGTAAAGGAGAAACATATGAGCATTAAAATTGATAAAACAAAATGCAAAGGCTGCAAGAAATGTGAGGCAATATGTCCCGGCAACCTGATTCGTATGGATACCGGTGGTAAAGCGGAGATTTCTTGTCCGGGAGACTGCTGGGGCTGCCTTTCCTGCGTCAAAGAATGTAGCTTTCGCGCCATCCGGTTCTTTTTGGGAGCAGATATCGGCGGCTGTGGTACGACTCTTTATACTAAATCAAATGAAGATACGATACGTTGGATTTTTGAAAATCCTGAGAAAGAAACAAGGGAAATATTGGTCAACAGAAAAGATTCCAATGCCTATTAACGGCGCTGGAAAACGGGAGGAGATTCGACTATGAGCACATTAACACATCTTGACGAGCTGGAGGCTGAAGCGATTTATATCATACGCGAAGTCGTAATGGAATGTGAACGGCCGGTTATGCTGTACTCCATTGGAAAAGACAGCTCGGTTATGCTTCACCTTGCCATGAAAGCGTTTTATCCGGAAAAGCCCCCTTTTCCTCTTTTGCATATTGATACGACATGGAAATTTAAAGAAATGATTTCTTTCCGTGACCGCGTAACGGAAAAGCACGGAATAGAGATGCTGGTATATACCAATGAGGACGGCGTAAGGCAGGGGATCAATCCGTTTGACTACGGCTCGGCATATACCGATATTATGAAAACACAGGCTTTGAAACAGGCGCTGGATCAATACCGCTTTACGGCGGCTTTCGGAGGAGGCCGGCGGGATGAGGAAAAATCCCGGGCAAAGGAACGGATTTTTTCCTTCCGGAACGAAGCGCATGCATGGGATCCTAAAAATCAAAGGCCGGAGATGTGGAAATTATATAACACAAGATTAAAAAAAGGCGAAAGCATGCGTGTCTTTCCCCTTTCAAATTGGACGGAAAAAGATATTTGGCAGTATGTCAGCCGGGAGAACATCGAGATAGTACCTCTTTATTTCGCAAAGGAAAGGCCGGTTGTGTACCGTGACGGAAATATCATCATGGTGGATGACGACAGGCTTCCTTTACTTCCGGGTGAAAAGCCGGAAATGAAGAAGGTGCGTTTCCGTACGCTGGGATGTTACCCGCTGACCGGCGGCTGTGAGTCGGATGCCGCGACGCTGGATGAGATCACCCGGGAAACCCTGGGTGCCGTAATCTCCGAGCGAACCAGCCGCGTCATTGACAAGGAGGCGGAAGGCAGTATGGAACGCAGGAAAAGGGAGGGCTATTTTTAATGAACAAATTATTGAGATTTATCACCTGCGGCAGCGTGGACGATGGAAAATCTACGCTGATCGGGCATCTGTTATACGATGCGAAGCTGCTTTATGCCGACCAACAACAGGCGTTGGAACTGGACAGCAAATTGGGAAGCCGTGAGGGCGCAATCGATTACTCCCTTCTTTTAGACGGCTTGATGGCGGAACGTGAGCAGGGTATCACGATTGATGTGGCCTACCGGTACTTTACGACAGACGCCAGAAGCTTTATCGTGGCCGACACGCCGGGACATGAGGAATATACCAGAAACATGGCGGTAGGTGCTTCCTTTGCGGAGTTGGCGGTTATCTTGATCGACGCTTCCCAGGGCGTTCTTGTACAGACAAGGCGGCATGCGAGAATCTGTGCGATGATGGGTATCAAATATTTTGTGTTTGCCGTAAATAAAATGGATCTCATCGGATACAAAGAACAAACCTTTGAGGAAATAGAAGCGGACATATTGAAGCTGAGGGGCAGCCTTGAGCTGGAAAACATATACAGCATTCCCCTTTCGGCCACAGAGGGCGATAATGTTACTCATAAATCCGAAAACACCCCGTGGTATACGGGCTATACTCTTATTGAATATTTGGAAAATGTGGATATAACGTCAGATACGGCCAAAGAGGATTTTTATCTCCCGGTACAAAGGGTTTGCCGGCCCAATCATACCTTCCGCGGATTCCAGGGGCAAATTGAAGCGGGAAGCGTCCGGGTTGACGATGAGATCACCGCGCTGCCAAGTAAAGAAAAAGCGTTGGTAAAACAAATATATGTAACGGATAAAAAAGTGAACGAAGCGTTCGCGGGCCAGCCGGTCACCATGCAATTAGACCGCGAAGTGGATGTGTCACGCGGCTGTGTGCTCACTACGGAACCGAATCTGTCAATCCTCAAATCCTTTACGGCGTCTGTTTTATGGATGGACGATCAGCCTCTGGCTCCGGGCAAGGATTGCCTGATAAAAATTGGCACTAAAATACTTCCCTGTGTTGTCACATCAATCAAACACAAAACGGACGTGAACACCGGAGAACAATTATCGGCGTCAAAAATCATAAAAAATGAGATTGCCTCATGTGAAATCATACTTTCCGAAAACGCCGTTCTTGACATTTTTAGTTCCCGTAAAATATTGGGCGAATTGATATTGATAGACAGGGTCAGCAACGCTACAGCTGCCTGCGGCGTCATTACCGGCCTCGGCGGGCAGGAAGAGCAGGATAAAACATACTTTAATTATAACGGCATATCGGCCAAAGCCGATATATTTGAGGAGTTTTATTATAATCTGGAAAGCAGCACGATTATAGGTCATAACCCGGATAAGAAAACCTACACCGTGGGCGATACGGTTCCGGTAATGGGCGTAAGTTACCACTATCCCGACAGCTTCGACATCATTATTTTGAAGGACCGGACGGCGGTATTGGTACGCGACAGGAAAATTTCAGATATCATCCCGATAGGAAAATACACATATACTGGCGTTCCCTTAAGTAATGAACGCGGATTTGGGATCAGGGTAAGATCAAAGGAAGATTTTTTGGATTTTTTATCGGAGCATCAAAATATCCCGAATAAAGGCGGTCCGGTATTCTTTAATAAGTGGATTTCGTTTGATTCTTATCGCCGGGTTATTTTTAACAGCGATTTCTGGATGATATAAGTCACTAAAAAATTACAGGGAGGAAAGGAACATATGGCTATAGATTATAATGCATTGAAAAAAGGCGGGTTTATGAGGCAAAAACAAAAGGATTATTTTTCGCTCAGGCTCCGGGTAGCGGGGGGGAACCTGACGGCGAAGCAATTGGCGGTCATTGCCGGGGCCGCTGAAAAATACGGGGACGGGCATGTACATCTTACTTCCAGGCAAAGCGTCGAAATACCTTTTGTAAACATAAGAGATGTAGAAAATATAAAATCGGATTTAGCGGCGGGAGACGTGGAGCCGGGCGTAAGCGGGCCAAGGGTCAGAACGGTAACCGCCTGCCAGGGCAGCGGAATTTGCCCGAGCGGATGTGCCGAAACATTGGAGCTGGCGAAAGAACTTGACGACCGCTACTACGGTAAAGAGCTGCCGCATAAATTCAAGTTCGGGATTACCGGCTGCCAGAATAACTGCCTGAAAGCGGAAGAAAACGACATGGGTTTAAAAGGGGCGCTGAAGGTCAAGGTGATTTCTGAAAAATGTATTTTTTGCGGTGTATGTGCGAAAGCCTGCCGGACTAACGCCATTACAATTGGGGATGGAAAATTATCTGTTAATTACGAGAATTGCAATAACTGCGGGCGGTGTGCGAAAAGCTGTCCGAAAGACGCATGGGATACCGAAAGCGGATATATCCTTTCATTTGGAGGGCTGTTCGGCAACAGTATCTCGAAAGGGAGAACCCTGCTGCCTGTTATCACCGATCACGACACTTTGATACGGGTAGCAGATGCGGCTGTTGATTTTTTTGTCAGGCATGGAAAACCATCCGAACGGTTTAAATTTACAATAGACAGGGTCGGATGGGATGTATTTGAAAAAACCTTAAAGGAAGCATATCATGGCTGATTATGCTTTTGCAAACTTACAAACTGCCAAAAACAGCCACTATGGGAGGCAATATACTTTTAAGCAAACAATGAAAGGGCGTTGCCCTGTTTGCGTGAAGCATATTGCCTCCCATAGTGGCGTCCTGATTGCCTATATATATAAACCAGCACTTTTAAAATATGCACCCTAAAATATGTATGGCTATTGCAATAATAGTCTCTGAATGTTATACTATTCGTTAAGTTAAAAGGATATTGGAGGAACACACGATGAAAAAACTAGAGGATTATGTTACAAGTATACCGGATTTTCCGGAACCGGGCATTGTATTCAGAGATGTAACCAGCATATTACAGGATGCAGATGGTTTGAAACTGGCCATAGATTCTATGCAGGACTTGATTGGAGACGTGGATTATGATGTGATCGTTGGTACGGAATCCAGAGGTTTTATATTTGGCGTTCCCATTGCCTATAATATGCATAAGGAATTTGTTCCGGTGCGGAAAAAAGGTAAGCTGCCAAGAGAAACGGTTGCCATGGATTATGATCTGGAGTATGGCAGTGCGGAAATTGAAATGCATAAGGATGCGATCCGTCCCGGGCAGAAAGTAGTGATTATTGATGATTTAATAGCCACCGGCGGTACGGTCGAAGCCAGTATCAAACTGATCGAAAGCCTGGGCGGTATTGTAGTAAAGATCGTTTTTCTGTTGGAACTGAAAGGATTGAAAGGCCGGGACCGGTTGACCGGATACGATGTAGCGGCTGCAATAAGCTACGAAGGAAAATAGTATGTCGATGGATGAAAAGAAAAATAAAATTGATGATATTAAGAAAGCCGATGCCAATATAAAAAATATGGCTGATTTCACAAGCCCCGATCTGCTGTATCAGGAGCTTATTGACAGTGTAAAAAAATATCATCCATCTACAGACATTTCTATGATTGATAAGGCATATCGTATTGCGTATGAAGCTCATAAAGACCAAAACCGTAAATCAGGTGAACCCTATATCATCCATCCCCTTTGCGTAGCCATCATTCTGGCAGATTTAGAGCTGGATAAAGAAACTATTGTTGCCGGTCTTCTGCACGATGTGGTAGAGGATACGATTATGACATCGGAAGAAATCACAAGAGAATTCGGTGCTGAAGTAGAGCTGCTGGTGGATGGAGTAACCAAACTGGGGCAGTTGTCATATCCTGCTGATAAAGTAGAAGTACAGGCGGAGAATCTTAGAAAGATGTTTCTTGCTATGGCAAAAGACATACGTGTGATTATGATCAAACTGGCAGACCGGCTGCACAATATGCGTACTTTAAAATACATGAAACCGGAAAAGCAGCGTGAAAAAGCAAGAGAAACGATGGACATCTATGCTCCCCTTGCGCAGCGTCTGGGGATTTCAAAAATAAAAATAGAACTGGATGACCTTTCTCTGAAATATCTGGAGCCGGAAGTCTATTACGATCTGGTGGAGAAGATAGCACTGCGTAAGAGTGCGCGGGAAGAGTTTGTTCAGGGTATTGTGAAGGATGTAAGCGGGCGTATTGAAGCATCGGGAATCAAGGGTCAGATTGGCGGCCGTGTAAAACATTTCTTCAGTATTTATAAAAAGATGGTCAACCAGGAAAAGACTCTGGATCAGATATATGATCTGTTTGCGGTACGTATCATTGTCGATTCCGTAAAAGACTGTTATGCTGCCCTGGGAGTGATTCATGAGATGTTTAAGCCCATTCCGGGGCGTTTCAAAGATTATATTGCCATGCCGAAACCTAATATGTATCAATCCTTGCATACCACGCTGATAGGACCCAATGGACAGCCATTTGAGATACAGATCAGGACCTTTGAAATGCATCGGACCGCAGAATATGGAATTGCTGCCCACTGGAAATATAAGGAGGCTTCTGACGGAAAGAAAGCGGGTGCGCGCCAGGAAGAAGAGAAGCTGAGCTGGCTGCGTCAGATACTGGAATGGCAGCGTGATATGTCCGATAACAAAGAATTCATGAGCCTGTTGAAGAGTGACCTGGATCTTTTTGCGGAAAATGTATACTGCTTTACTCCTGCAGGTGATGTCAAGAACCTGCCCAATGGATCTACACCCATTGATTTTGCTTACAGTATTCACAGTGCGGTAGGGAATAAGATGATCGGTGCAAGAGCCAACGGAAAGTTAGTGAATATAGATTATGTCATTCAAAATGGTGACCGTATTGAGATTCTGACTTCACACAATTCCAAAGGTCCCAGCAGAGACTGGCTGAAAATTGTGAAGAGCACACAGGCAAAGAATAAAATCAATCAATGGTTTAAGAATGAATTAAAAGAAGACAACATTATCAAAGGAAAAGAGATGCTTGCCGCTTATTGCAAAATGAAGGGCATATCCTTTGGTGAAATTACGAAACCAGCTTATATGGAAATCACTATGCGTAAGTATGGGTTCCGTGACTGGGAATCTGTTCTGGCGGCAATCGGACACGGTGGTCTGAAAGAGGGTCAGGTAATCAATAAGCTGTTAGAATCAAATGACAAACAAATTAAGAAAGAAATTACGGATGAGCATATTATAGAGGCTTCAGATTCCAGGCAAAAGGTTCGTATAGCAAAGACGAAAAGCGGAATCTTAGTAAAAGGAATTCATGATGTGGCAGTAAGGTTTTCCAAATGCTGTTCTCCGCTGCCGGGAGATGAAATTGTAGGATTTGTCACCAGAGGACGTGGTGTTTCCATCCACCGGACGGACTGTATCAATATCATTCATATATCAGACGACGACAGGGCAAGATTATTGGAAGCAGAATGGCAGATGCCGGATAAGCTGGGAAAAGACGATCTTTATACGGCGGAAATCAAGATTATCGGCAACAACAGAACAGGACTTCTGGTAGATATATCCAAAGTATTAACGGAGCGGAAAATTGATGTAACCAGCGTAAACTCCAGAACCAGTAAGCAGGGTATAGCAACGATTTCAATGTCTTTTGATGTTCCGGGACGCGAAGAGCTGAACCGTATCATTGAAAAGTTAAGACAGGTAGAAAGCGTGATTGATATTGAGAGAACCACCGGTTGATTTGACCTCTAAAGCAATTGCCTCGCTCCTAAGCGAAGCGGAGCACCCTTCGGGTATCCCTCTATGCCATACGGCAAGAAAGAGGAAATACGAGTGTCCGTTAAGAAAGGTAGATATATGAATAAGCTTCAGATAGAAAAACAAATTTTAGGAATAGTACGTACCAACTGTTACCTGGCGGTCAATAAAGAAACAAAAGAATGTATTATCATTGACCCGGCGGATGAAGCGGTGAAGGTTCGGGTGCTTATTGAGGAGCAGCAATTGAAACCGGCAGCGATTTTACTGACCCACGGGCATTTTGATCATATAGGCGCCGCAGAAGAACTTGCTCAGCGATACCGGATTCCAATATGTGCCGGCTCAGAAGAAAAAGAAGTATTGGAAGATGCGGGTTTGAATTTGTCTGCAAAGCATGGTATAAGCTTTACGGTCTGCGCAGATAGATTACTGAGCAATAAGGAAATAGCGGAGATGGCGGGATTTCAGATTCAGGTACTGCATACTCCGGGACATACAAAAGGGGGTACCTGTTACTACTTTGCCAGAGAAGGTGTTTTATTCAGCGGAGATACACTTTTTTACGAAAGTATAGGCCGTACGGATCTGCCAACGGGGAGTATGACGGCGCTGGTACATTCTGTTAATGAACTGCTTCAAATGCTGCCGGATAGTACGGATGTTTATCCCGGGCATGGTTCCGCAACTGATGCAGCTCATGAAAAAGAATTTAATCCTTTTATTTCCGCGAGCAATGAGCCATGTGCAGGAATGTAAAACGGTTTTTGTTTTACATTCCTGGATTTGGCGAATGCCGCGAGGGTCAAATACCTCGCAGCTCGCTGCGGGGTATTTGACTTAGGCTGACTGACAGGAGATAAATATGATTTCAGTACAATTGAATAAGCGGGATTTTGAATACGATGTCCATTCTCTGGTGCAGGCCTTTTATCCGGGAATGGAAGTATCTGTTTTCAGTAAGGGAGAAAAAGAACAGGAAGATTATGAACTGGGAATTTCTCTTTTTTATGGAGAAGATCAAATAGAAATTCAATTATTTTCTCGTGACGGCAGCTTGCTTTTACAGGATGTGGAACAAGTGGTATTTGCTGGGGAACGCAAGGAAACGAAGAATCATTTAAAGCGTCTGGTCTACCGGGCATTAAGCAGGCATACAGGAAAAAAACTCCCCTGGGGCTGTCTGACCGGGATACGTCCAGTCAAAATTCCCATGGCTCTTTTGGAGCAGGGAATGAAAAATACTGAGATTGCTGATTATATGAAACAAACGTATCTTACCAGCAATGAAAAAACGGCACTCAGTATTATGATAGCCAATCGGGAACGACATATTTTACAGGATATCAATTATGAAAAAGGATACAGTCTATACATAGGAATTCCGTTTTGCCCAAGTATCTGCCTGTACTGTTCTTTTAGTTCCAGCCCTCTACAGGTATGGAAGGATCGGGTAGAAGATTATTTGGAGACGTTATATAAGGAAATTGCCTATGGTGCTGCGCAGTATCGTGAGCGTATTCTGAATACGGTTTATATTGGGGGAGGGACTCCTACAACACTGGAAGCAGAACAGCTGGATAACCTCTTAAAAGAAATCCGGAAACATTTTGACCTGAGCCGGGTAAAGGAATTTACAGTAGAAGCAGGAAGACCGGACAGTATTACCAGGGAAAAACTGGAGGTATTAAAAAAACATGCGGTTACCCGTATTTCAATAAATCCCCAGACTATGAACCAGAAGACTTTGGATATCATTGGCCGCCTGCATAGTGTAGAACAAACCAAAGAAGCTTTTTTTATGGCACGCCGGCTGGGATTTAACAATATCAATATGGATTTGATCGTGGGTTTGCCCGGAGAGGGAAAAGCAGAAGTGGAACATACGCTCAAAGAGGTGATGGAACTTCGGCCTGACAGCATTACGGTACATTCCCTGGCTTTGAAACGGGCAGCCCGTCTGAGTATGTTTAAAGATCAATATAAAGAAATGACTTTTGTGAATAGTAAGGAAATTATGAATATGGTGGCAGATTATACAGGAAGCGCAGGTATGTATCCTTATTATCTGTATCGTCAGAAAAATATGGCAGGTAATTTTGAGAATGTGGGATATTCCAAAGAAGATAAAGCCGGGATCTATAATATACTAATAATGGAAGAAAAGCAGTCAATTCTGGCGCTGGGTGCAGGAGCTTCCACGAAGATCGTACTTCCGGATCGAATCGAACGCATTGAAAATGTAAAAGATATTAAAAATTATATAGAACGTATTGATGAGATGATTGAACGTAAGAGGCAGGGATTTTTAAAGTATGGGAAATGACAAAGGAAAACGCATCGTAGAACTGAATCTGGAGAAAGAACTGGTACATGGTATCTGTGTCAGTAATTTGGCTTTCCATGTAGCCAAAGAAATACAGCTGTCAAATCAGCAGTGCTATGAACTGGCAATTGCCGGAATGCTGCATGATGTAGGGAAGCTGGAGATCGCCAAGTATATATATGCCAGAGGAGATACACTGGAAATTGAAGAGATGAAATATGTCAGAACCCATTCTACTTTGGGTTATACTATGTTGGATAAACAAGAATATTCAGCATTTATATTGGAAAGCATTTTGTATCACCATGAGAATTATGACGGCTCCGGTTATCCCTCCAACCTGTCGGAGGATGAGATTCCGCTGGGAGCCAGAATATTACGGGTTTGCGATGTATTCGCAGCTTTGACTTCGGACCGCCCTTACCGGCGCTCTTTTGATATGGATACAGCCGTGGAATTAATGATAGAAGAAGCGAAGAATTTTGATATGAAAATATTTCTTGCCTTTCTCCGTGTGATCCATGAGGACTGGATCGAGGAGATGTTAGATAAAGAGGGAATTAGATTTAATCTTGAGGAGGACTTTTTATGAATATGAAAAAGAAGCCGGTTACCGGCATGAAGGATGTCACGCCCAGAGAGATGGAAATACGTGACTATGTAATCCATATGATAAAGGAGACTTATAGAACCTTTGGTTTTTCGTCGATAGAGACTCCTTGTGTGGAGCATATAGAAAATCTTTCCAGCAAGCAGGGCGGTGAAAATGAGAAGTTGATTTTTAAGATTCTGAAAAGAGGGGAAAAATTAAAGATGGAAGCTGCCAGCGGGGAAAGTGATCTGGTGGATAGTGGCTTACGTTATGATTTGACAGTACCTCTTTCCAGATATTATGCAAATAATGCGAATAACCTTCCCTCTCCTTTTAAAGCTTTGCAGATAGGCAATGTATGGCGTGCGGACAGACCTCAGAGAGGACGTTTCCGCCAGTTTATGCAATGCGATATCGATATCCTGGGTGATCCCTCCATCCTGGCGGAGATAGAGCTGATACTGGCAACTTCGACTTTGATTGGAAAGTTAGATTTTGAAAATTTCAAAATTCGTATCAATGACCGCAGAATTTTAAAGGCGATGGCAGCCTATAGTGGATTTGCGGAAGAAAGTTTTGATACCGTGTTTATTATTCTGGACAAAATGGATAAGATCGGTCTGGAAGGTGTGGCGGGAGAATTGCTTCAGGAAGGATTTGCCCGGGAGGGCATTGACCGATATATAAACCTGTTCCAGCGCATTACCGGGGATATAGCAGGAATTCGATTCCTGAAAGAAACACTGACAGGTTTTCTGGATGATCAGATCGCTTCTGACCTGGAAACAATCATCGAAAGTGTGGAAGCGGTCAAAACAGCGAACTTCGTAATCGAGTTTGACCCGACTCTGGTTCGCGGCATGTCCTATTATACCGGACCGATTTTTGAAATTGCCATCGACGGGTTCGGAGGTTCTGTCGGAGGAGGCGGCCGTTATGATGAGATGATTGGAAAGTTTACCGGAAATCAGACTTGTGCATGCGGATTCTCCATCGGTTTTGAACGGATTGTAATGCTGCTTCTGGAGCGTGACTACCAGATTCCGCTGCAGAGTGTTAAAACAGCATATCTGATGGAAAAAAATATGCCGAAAGAAGGGCTTATGAAAGTATTTAAAGAAGCAGAAGCAGAGCGCAGTAATGGAGTACAGGTAAGTATTGCAGTGATGAAGAAGAACAAAAAATTTCAAAAAGAACAGCTGGCGGCAGAAGGCTATACGAAAATCAGAGAATTTTTCAGAGATAATTATCTTGAAAGCAGATAAGACACCCACCTCTATAGATGGTAAGTGAAAAAGCAAATGCCCTAAGGCGTATTAGAATAGAAAAGGAGAGACATACAATGGCAGAATCAATGCAGGGATTACACCGAACCCACCGATGTACACAAGTGAGAAAAACAGACATCAAAACGCAGGTAGTGCTGATGGGATGGGTCCAGAAAAGAAGAAATCTGGGAAGTTTGATTTTTATTGATTTACGGGACCGTTCCGGTTTGATACAGATCGTCTTTGACGAAAATGATATAGGAACAGATGGATTTGAGAAAGCAGGAAAGCTGCGCAGTGAATTTGTAGTGGCAGTTGTAGGGAATGTGGAGAAGCGTTCCGGAGCAGTAAATGAAAACCTGTCTACGGGAGAGATTGAAATTCGTGCAACGCAGCTGCGTATCTTATCGGAGTCAGATACCCCTCCGTTTCCAATAGAAGAAACTATTCAGACGAAAGATGAATTGCGGCTGAAACACCGATATATGGATCTGCGCCGTGCCAATCTTCAAAGGAACCTGGTGCTTCGCAGCAAAGTGGCGTCAGCGGTCCGCAAATTCTTGGATGAAGAGGGATTTCTGGAAATAGAAACGCCAATTCTTATTAAAAGTACACCCGAAGGAGCCCGTGATTACCTTGTTCCAAGCCGAGTCCATCCCGGCAATTTCTATGCATTACCTCAGTCTCCTCAGCTATTCAAACAATTGCTGATGTGCTCCGGCTATGACCGTTATTACCAGATTGCAAAATGCTTCCGGGATGAGGACCTGCGTGCCGACAGGCAGCCGGAATTTACGCAGATAGACATGGAATTGTCTTTTGTAGATATTGACGATGTAATTGAAGTGAATGAAAGAATGCTGGCAAAGATATTCAAAGAAACTTTAAATGTGGATGTGGCTCTTCCAATTCCAAGAATGACATGGCAGGAAGCCATGGACCGTTATGGTTGTGACAAACCGGATACACGTTTTGGAATGGAATTGAAGAATGTTTCTAATATTGTGAAAGACTGTGGATTCGGCGTATTCACAGGAGCTCTTAAAAATGGCGGAAGCGTACGGGGAATCAATGCATCCGGCCAGGGTAATATGCCGCGGAAGAAAATCGATGCGCTGGTAGAGTTTGCGAAAGGCTATGGAGCGAAAGGACTGGCCTATCTGGTGATTAACGAAGACAGTACTTACAAGTCTTCTTTTGCAAAGTTTATGACGGAGGAGGAATTGAAAGGCCTGGCAGAGGCAATGGAAGGTAAGCCCGGAGATTTACTGCTCTTCGCTGCCGATTCCAATAAAGTCGTTTGGGATGTACTGGCAGCACTCAGGCTAAAGATCGCCAAAAATCTGGAACTACTGGATAAAGATGAGTTCAAATTCCTTTGGATAACGGAATTCCCCTTATTTGAATATTCAGAAGAACAGGAGCGTTATGTAGCGATGCATCATCCGTTCACCATGCCGATGGATGAAGATTTGGATAAGCTGGATACGGACCCGGGTGCAGTACGCGCAAAGGCATACGATATCGTATTGAATGGAAATGAAATCGGCGGTGGAAGTGTCAGAATATTCCAGAATGACATTCAGTCTAAGATGTTTGAATTACTTGGCTTTACCAAAGAAGAAGCCGGGGAGCGTTTTGGATTCCTCCTTGAAGCATTCCGTTATGGCGTTCCGCCCCATGCCGGATTAGCTTATGGACTTGACCGTATGGTAATGCTGATGGCAAAAGAAGAAAGTATTCGTGAAGTTATCGCATTTCCGAAAGTAAAAGATGCCTCCTGCCTGATGACCAGGGCACCGGGAGTAGTAGATGAGAAGCAGTTGGAGGAATTGGGACTTTCGATTGTAAAGAAAGACAAAGTTACAGAATAGATATTAATATATTTTGTAAGGTTGAGTGACAGGAGGACGCCGGGAACCAGCGCCAAACTTCTTACGCGAACCGGACTCCTTCGGCGGTCATTCGGAGCCCCCGAAAGACCGCCGAAGGAGTCCGGTTCGCATAAGATAGTTGGCAGGGATTCCTGGCGTCCTCCTTCCAAACCCCCAAATCTCCGTTCCCTTGATAAGTTATTGAGAAGCGGTTTGAAATGTTTCCACA
>Ga0153953_1000010_pt1 | contig 41155 bp, 59 predicted proteins | sample TSNJ037MetaG_FD_104718 | JGI IMG/M metagenome (GOLD analysis project Ga0153953, IMG submission 104718) | Attine ant fungus gardens microbial communities from New Jersey, USA - TSNJ037 MetaG | ecosystem: Host-associated > Fungi > Mycelium > Unclassified | place: USA: New Jersey, Wharton State...
AGGCAATACGAATAGTAATTGGGAAAAGAGCTTAATAATACATTATCATAAATTTTTTATCCTTGGAGAGGGATATAAATAACTACTACTATATAATACGAGGAGAACAAGAAATGAAGAAGTCAAGAAAGGGTTTAAATGCAGTTTTAGGACTGAGTGCTCTGGCGGTAATTCTTGTAGGCGGTGCATTTGCGTATCTGACCGATACAGAGGCCACTAAAAATGTATTTCAGGTAGGAAATGTAATTGTTGATTTGGTAGAGATGAACAAGCCGGCGGATGATAATGTATTTGTACCTAACGCAGAAGTGCCAAAAGCTCCCTGCATTGTGAATTCTGGCAATGTAGATGCTATTGTATTCATGGAGGTGACTGTACCAACTATTGGACCAAATAATGATTATTTGTTAACTAATGAAGACGGCATTTCTGCTGGTGACCCGGTACCAGGAACTCCGTTATTTACAGCGATGTATGATGGCAGTTCTATAGAATCATCTTTTTCTAACTTAACCCATAATAACTGGATACTTATTGATGAATTAGAGGCTGCTGATGCGACAACATATATTTACGGATACACAAGTATTCTTGGAGAAGGAACAAAAACATTGCCCTTGTTTGATTGTGTTAAAGTGGCAAACATTGTAAGAAATGTTAATGATGAATCTGAATTGATGCTTGAATTTAAGATGCCGGTCAGAGCCTGGGCTATTCAGGCATCTTATGTTGGAGGATATAATGGGGAATTACTTGATGCAAAAAACTTAGCGAATATCTTCACTGTTTTGAGTAATCAGGAAGCCAGCAATGCTCAGAACGGATATCCAGATGCAAATGTTCACGGTCGATTAGATCTTAAAGGCATTGTGAGATAACCATAGTAATACATTAAGTGAATTTATGGCCGCATGTTGTAATGATATGCGGCCTTAAATTTTAGAATAAATAGAGTTAAGGAGAAATGGCATATGGAAAATTATAGGAACATTTTCATGTTCATCGTGAGTCTAATGGTTTTAAATCTGTTTACAGTTACTACATATGCTAACGACACAACGGATTACGAGGTAGATGTTGTAAATACAGTAAGCGTTGGCGATATTCAGATAGGTATAGAACAGTATAGTAATGTAACTCAACTGGTAGTGCCAAATCAGACAATTAGCCAAACGATAAGGATACGTAATCTAGCAAGACCGGCATGGATACGTGTCAAGGTGGAATATCAAGGTTTAACAGGAGTTAGCGAGATTGAGGATAGCTCAGTCGGGATAACTTCAGAGAATTGGATAAAATGCGGAGAATATTACTACCACACAAAGTCTATGGATAGTGCCAGTTACATAGATTTATGTAATAGTATAACAATACCAGAGAAATGGGATTCATCCGGTTCGGGGAAGCGTTTTAATGTAATAATAACAGCGGATGCAGTTCAGAAACGAAATTTCAGTCCAAACTTTAACAGTTCAGATCCATGGTTTGGTACGGTGATTGAGACCAGCATACATAACAAGTATACTGACACCATGGCAGCAAGCAAACAGTCATTTCAAGTTGTATTTGAGGACGGCACGCAGGGACTTGTGAGGACCGGAGAAAATTTTCTCGGCAATTTCAATGACATGATGCCGGGTGATGTGGTTACAGACAAGGTAAGGGTGGCCAATAATTATAGCGAACCGATAGAGTTGCATTTCAGAGCAGAGTCGTTGATGAATAGCAGTTTGCTAGGCGCCATAGAGTTTTCCATTTGCATCGGTGATGTAGTAGTATATAGCGGTACCCTTGATTCGGCAGCAATAAAATCAGGAGTATCCTTAGGCAAATATTCAAAAGGCAGCTCAGCAGATTTGATTTATACATTAGTTGTACCATCTGATATGGGTAATAATTATGCGCAATCAGAAGCAAGTGTAAAGTGGATATTTTATACTGCCTTATCCAAGGTGACAGAACCAACCAAGGGTAGTGGCGGTGGTGGCGATAAAGAAGAATCAACTATTTCTCAAAGGGAAAAAGAAGTACCGACATCATCCGTTGAAACAACTGTGGTAAATACAGAACCAACTGGAGAGGATTTAATAAAGATGCCAGATGATTTTATTGCTCGAATCAGGGAAATAAATGATGAAAGATTGAAGCCTTACTTAGATAAAGAGTATTTGACTCTGAAAGAGTTTGCAGAGCTATTGTTCTTGTTAGAGGGATTAGGCATTCCTACGTCTGAGTATACTTATCTTCTTCCAAAGACCGGAGACACTTCAGACAACACATCGGCATATCTATTTGTTATGATATTTTCCTTGGTAGCGTTATCTGCATTAGCAGTGATGAGACGTAGATTAAAGGAGAAGGGTTGAGGTTGATGTCAGTAAAAGTCTGAATAAGAAATCTCAATAAAAAAAGGATGTCACATGTGCGGCATTCTTTTTTTATCCCAAAATCCAATTTTCAAAGCAGAAATATCATAATTTTCATAAGGATGTAAATAATCGACGATTTCCAATATCCGCAGTAGTTCTAAATTTCACAAAATCAAACATGCTGGGTAAAATGAATGCAAAGGGATTTTGAAATTATAAGAGGAGATATTTGCATGATACCAAGAAAATGTTTACGAGAACATATCACCCAAGGGATATGCTCTGCTGAAATAATCGTGTTATTTGCTAAAACCAGATTTAGGATATCTTTATCGGCGCACGAGTTTTCCTGTCCCAAATGCGACAAGATCAGAAGAGTATATTTTATTACAAGATAATGAAAGGAATATGGATATGAAAATTTGTGAATGGAATGTAATGAAAAATGAACCTGAAACGGATCATTATTACTTTTATGGGCCTATGGACGAATTTGAACCGGAAGATTACGAGGGGTTATTGCCGGTCCCATATGAAGCGTGGAGCGCTGCTGACTTCGCCGAAATCATAGGAGATATCCTTGAGGACAGAAATCATCACTGGATGACTTGTGTTCCGAATCTGTTATTGAAGATTCTAATTGAAAAGAAGCTTCCTGAAACAGAGGTAACAATGATAATGAAGGAGTTTGCAGAACGGATGGAGAAAGAGATATTCCACTGATTAGAGAAAAATGTGAAATGCAAATGCATCAATGAAATGTGAATCTAAAGATTATGCATATATGCCTGCGAAGATAATCATATTTTAAAGTTTAAATTTAAGGAGGATATAAAGGAAATGGGATTTAGGATTGAAATGCACGCTCACGAACATCTTGGGAGTCCGGATACTGAATTGACAGCAGTTGATTATTTACGAGAACTGACCAGGCTCAATTATAAGGGATTGCTTATAACTAATCATTATGATTCTACCATTGATAGATTTGACGGGGATATCATTCATCAGAACAAGGAATGGCTGAAAAGCTATTATTCCCTAAAGGAATTATTGGAACCCAATGGCATTAAGATTTATCTGGGATGTGAATATGAATTGTTGCCAAAGGCATTTGAGGATGAGTATCTACAACTTCCAGACCGGCGGTATAAGATAAGTGATGATACCAATTATTGTCACATATCACTTATTGGAGATATAGAACGATTGCTATTAAGTGGCAGGTTGCGGCCGGGGATGTCTTTGTGGCAGTTGCAGCAGTTGTCCAATAATGAGCGCTTTATAATGATTCAAAATCATCCAACACGAGACACTGAAGCTCACCTTATGTCATTTGAGGCTGTAGACGGTTATGAATGGTACAATGCTAAACAGACAGATGAATACGACTATAATGATGTGTTGCATTCGATCAGCGGAATACCTGAACGGGCACTAAGAGTATGCGGCAGTGATATTCATCGTTTAGACGACTTTGGCAAAACTGCTTGTGACTTTGATAGATTGCCGAAAGATATTGAGGATTTATATATCCAGCTTGTTGAGAGAGCATATACGCTCATTTATTAGGTAACTGAGGTTTTATTAAAGGAAAAAGTCAGACTGATCACTTTAAGAAAGGGAGGTGTCAAACATACAAAGCGTAGGAATTATTTTTATTATATGCTATTTTCTTATAGGCGTTTTTTTACTATTTTTAATATTTGGAGAGGCACGTGAGGATATATCTATAGAAGAACAGCGGCGTAGAATACGGTTTGCTTTATTCTATCCAATTTGTATTATTGTTTATCTTATCATTGTTACTGTTGCCACTGTCATCAGCAAAATAATTGATGGAGCAATTTTTGTCAGAAATAATTGCTTAATCAAAAAGAAGATGGAATAAAGATTGGTTATTGCAAATAATTAAATTTTCATGCAAGGAAAGAAGGGAATGAGTATGAGTGAAATAGTGCAAATTATTCAAGTATTAGGCATTTTGGGCTGGTTTATAGTAATAGCGGGTTCTATCTTTACGCTTATATTTATTATTATTTTTGTTTGGTTTGCAAGCAAATTATTTAAGGAGTCAGATGATTTTGATACGAGGAGATTCGAAAAGAGATTTGATGACTTTAATGAGGAATTCAATAAATACTTTAAACATTGATCGAAAAAAAAAAGAATCATACTGTCATAGCGGATTCGGTTAGAAACTAAATGTTCTTGAAGGCGGTAAATAGAGTGATGCAAAATTACCTCTTGATTGGAATAAAAATGTGCTTGGTCATGAATGCCGCTATTACCTGTCTGGACATGCGGGATCGGTCTTAGAATATTGCGTAGGTGATGCACTTTGCCTGAGGAGAAAGAGAGGAATAAAAACGTGAAGATATTAAGTTGCGGAGCAGGGCAGCAAAGTACGGCATTGGCGCTGATGAGTTGTGATAATGTTGTTAATTCTGGAAAATTTCCATTGGTTCCGATTTATGACGCAATCCTGTTCTGTGATCTGGGTGGAGAAGCAGAGTGGGTGTACCAGCAAGTGGATTTTATCAAGAATGCCTGTAGACATGCTGGAATTCCGTTTTATTTATTAAGGGATAAAAACCTAAAAGATGATTATTTGCAAAATTACGGCAAAAGCCGGGTTTGCACGATTCCGTTTTGGAGCATTGATGAAAGCGGAAAGAAAGGTAAAATGACCCGACACTGCACGATTGATTATAAAATCATCCAGATGCAGAACTTTGTTCGGTGGAATTTGCTGGGATATCAAAAGGGGCAGAGGACGCGGCCGGAAGATATCGGGGCTCATGAGATGCATATTGGATTTACCACGGAGGAATCTCAAAGGATCTTTGACAGTAAGCACAAGTTATTTGTCAATAAATTTCCCATGTGCGAAATGGGATTGACCCGGGCCGATAATTATACCTATGTGCGGGAAAAGTGGGGATTAAAAACAAAAGGGAGTGCCTGCTTATTTTGTCCTTTTCATACAAATTACTTCTTTAATGAGCGTAGATGCAATTATCCGGCTGATTATCAGGAAATCATTGAATTTGACGATATGCTTGAAAATGGTGTGCCAAATAGCAGAATAGGGGTACCGGATAGCAAAGTATACATAAGTCGGAGTCGAAAACGTATCCGAGATTTGACAGAAGAAGAATGTAAAGATCAAGAGACGTTTTTATATCAGCAGGAAATGATCTGGAATGGGTTTTAAATATGATTTTTATGTGCAGTAGCAATCACTACGATCTTTTATCTTGGCCTCCGCTAATATTAAAATTAGCGAAGAAAATATTTAATGAGATCCTCTCAATTGGAGTGATGAGTTAGGAATCACATGACTAACATCAGAAAGACCATCATAGAAAACGGTCTTTTTCTAAAGATACTTTATTCCAAAACATAATTATTATGAAACAATATAGGTAAAGAGTAAAGGAGAAAGAGTGAAAAATATGACAGTAAAGGAAGTCACCTACACAACAATACGAAAAGCGGAGCAGAAAAAGAGGAAAAACAATTCTCTTTTTCTCGTCCAGATAAAATATTCAGATGATTGTGGATATGAAAAATTGATGTCAAGTAACGAGATTATTTCTGCAATCTATATGTCGGATTGCTCAGAGCAGGAATTTGCAATCTATGATGTATCTGAATTCGGAAGGGTGAAATCGCTAAAGATTTTCGGAAATTGGCATGATATGAATAATCCGACATATATCAAGATAACGGATGAAAATGGAACTATTGTTTTCGACGGGTACGGCGAAGAACATTAAAAGCTTTATGCCTATAAGGGATAAAAAAGTAAGGTAACATGAAGAATGAAAAATGACGAACTGTTTCAAACTTTGTTTGGAGAAGAACAGATGAATTATTATGATACCCATGAAATGATAAGGAGAAGAAATGAAAATAGATCAATCTATCAACGATGAACGTAAGGCGTTAAATGATATCGGATGTGAAATCAAAGAACTGAGAAAGTCTTTGGCGGACCGAGATTTATCATTCAAAATCAAAATGCAAAGCACTCTACAGATGCAAAATGAAGCACTGGCCGGTAAGTATGTAAAATTGAACAATGGGTCAGTCGGAGTTATTGAACCTTCAAATCAATTGGATAAAATCAAAATCAAGATTTTTCGGCTGACATCTAATCGGAAAATCGAATGTAAGTACATTAAATATCCGTATGGTGAACTGTGTGATCTCACTGAATTTGAACCGGAAAAATTCGAATTATATATTGGAAAAATGATGCTAGACACTTTCCTTGACTGGAAAGCAGGTGCTGATTTTGATGAAGGTTAACTAATAATATAAAATCCTTAAGAAACTATCTTTTCCCTACCGTTGCAAAAGACGAAGCATATTTATACACGCAAGGAATTTGTGACGATGCAAAATTGGTTAACAACTTGCACCAAATGAACAAACTTATATAGTTTGCATAGTATTTAAAAACCGTTAAAAGAATTTACTATTAATTTTTACGGTTTTTGCAAATGACGGCGATAAGTGGGAGGGGAAAACATCCGGATGCCGCTCATATAAGATTTTCGATCATCGTGCTTTTTTCGCCCAAAGAATAATTATCGCCTTCCATAATTATTTCGTAACAGAAAATAAGGTATGGAGAAAAGGAGAAACGATGAAAACCATGATGAGTTTTGAGGAATTTGTACAGGAAGTAAAAAAGAGCGTAGAAATTTTGTTGGGCGATACATACGATGTCATTGTTGAAGAATTTGTAAAAACGAATGACATAAAGAAAACGGCGCTTATTATCGGGAGAAGGGACAATGCTACGCGACCGGCCATCTACATGGAGGGATTTTATGAATCCTACATATCAAACGAGACAGATTTGCTGGGAGTAGCAAAGGAAGTGTTCACCACGTTCAAGGATCACAAGGAATTCGATGCATCAGAATATGCAATTTCTCATTTTGATGAGGCGAGGGATAAGATTATGTTCAAAATCATTCATACCGCTTCCAATGAGGAGCTGCTGAAGGACGTTCCCTATGTTCCATTCCTCAATCTGGCTATTGTGTTCTACTTGTCACTGGAACGTAAAGAGCAGGAGCAAATGACTGCCATGATCCATCAGGCTCACATAAACATGTGGAATGTGACGGCGCAGGACTTAATGGAAGTGGCACGGGTAAATACTCCGGCAGCGTATCCAGCAACAATCCGCAGCATGGATGAGGTAATGAAGGAAATTATGAGGGAGCAACTTGGTGATAACTATAGCGAGGAACTCGCAAATATATTTTTGATGGACACGAATACTCCGCTTTATGTGTTATCCAACCCCACTGGAATTAACGGAGCCTGCTGTATGTTGTATCCGGATGTGGTAAAGGAATTTGCAGATCGCAAAAACAGTGATCTCATTATTTTACCATCCAGCATCCATGAGGTGCTCATTACCTTTGATAACGACGCTATGTCTTATGAAAACTATACTGAGATGGTAACGTCTATCAATGAGGCAGAAGTGGCTCCGTCGGAGCGATTGACAAATTCAATCTACCTGTTTTCACGCGAAACAGGAAAGATTACCTTGGTTGAAAGGTAAGGGTGGATCAATCACCATAACTATCGCATTTTTCCAAAGGGAGCCATTTTATATGGCTCTTTTTTTTGACTACAAAAGTACAATGAAAATGTAAATAAAATGGTTTGAAATGGCGGAGCATGTTATTGCCTGGTGGCGATACCGGGGTACGAGTGGTATCTTTACGATAATTCATTATTTGGGATAAACCCATTCCATAATTAGGACAAATATAAAGAAATGTGGAGGAATCAGTAATGAAATCAAGAATCTCTATAAACGACAGCCTTATGGATGCAGTTATGAAATTAGGAGAAGGGAATCAGATACTGAGCAATCATCAGTACGGGTACCTTTCCAGTTCCGTTCTTTTACATCATATCAAAAATCAACTTGCGTTTGAAAAGCTGTATACGCAGGATGAGATGAAAGGCGACTCAAAAAATTGGCTTTGGGCGGAGAAGAGAATGCCGTTGCTGGAGCAGGATTTACACGAGAAACTAGCACAGGAATCGCCGGTTTTTCAGTTCGAATCATCAGAAATGCGGGATCTGTTAAAGGAGCCTCGTGAGTCTTTGGATGAATTATTGACGGATTCTTATAATTACGAGATAAATCATTGTCATTCGGGAATTCTTACACCCAAGGACACCTACGATAACATGCCGGTAGATACTCTGGTTATGATGCTTGCGGACAAGGGCTTTTTGTGTGGCTGCGAAATGGCTGGTAAGATCGATTCCGCTAATGTTGTTTGGAAAGTGTATTATCAGCCGGAAACGGGTTGTATTTTGTCTTTGATTGTGGGTGATCGGAAAAAACTCAATTACTGCGGTGGAACGATGGTGACTTTGCGAAAAAACGCAGCGGCAATTCCATTCCATATCAGTGGTAATAGTAGCAAGTTGGACGAGGATGATATCTTTCTCTATTCAAAAAATATAAGAAAAGATCTATTTGCGTGGTATGATGCCATGTGTGAAACATCGGAACCATGCTTGCAATGGAAGATAGATAAAACACATTTGGGACTTGATATGGATTTTATGACCAGTTTTCAATTTGACTGGTACCGGGACTATATGCAGAGAATAAAGGACAGCGGATCGACAACGTATTACTCCTTATTTCAGTTATTATGTACGCTTTCCAATTTGGAACATTTTAACGAGGATTTAATGTGTTTGTTAGGTGATTATAAGGCAGGAGCCTGGAGTATATTAGCTTATGAAATTAATAGGCTTGTAAACTGGGAAGTATCAATTGAATCCTGCACCAACGCCATTAATTGGTTATTAGAAAAGCTAGGGAAGGATATCTCCTGGTTGGAAAAGAACGGAATCAAGCTCGAAAAAATTCTTCGTGCAAATCCAAGCTTTAACCTTACCGTACCGGTGGACAAGAAAGTATTTAATTTTCCAAAACAGGAATTCGGATATGATGACGAGGATGTAAGATTGCTTGAATCTACAATCATCAGGCAAATGGCTTCGAAATTAAATTGCCCGATTAATGGAAGTAATTATGACGGAAGAGTATTGATTAAGCATTTGAGGTGGGGTACCAGTTCCGCTAAAGTGACGCGCGGAAAATTTTGTGTAAAGAAAATTAATACCGATCTTTCGGAAGAAGAAGTTCGTTCGATTTTTAAAGAAACGCTTCAGGAAAATGGCTTTATTTGCCTGTAAAAACTAAAATTACTCATTAAATCATAATATTTAACGATTTCATTACAAGAACCTGGTATAAAACTGGGTTCTTTCTTTGTTTTAGGAATGGCCATGAGCTTCAGGAATGGTAGTTTATGTGTGAATATAACTTTTTTAATTAATCGGTATAGATAAATGCACATAATTATCATGAAACAATAGAGGTAAAGAGTACGAGGAGAATAAAGATGAGTTATTCAATTATTTTTGAAACTAAAGTTGTTAAATTATCAGATGGAAGATTACTTCATTTGGATTTAAGTGGTTGCAATAACGATAATAGCGGAAGGAATAGAGGCGAATTTACCGGAAAAATCTATACAGTAGAAGATTTTGTCAAGAAAGCTGAAAAATTCAAAGAAAACAGTAAACCTATATATAAAAGCGAAGATTTTGATTTAAAAATCGGGAGTAAATTCTCTACCATGTATGATTATGGGGAACATTTACTTAGAATGATGAAACGTGCTGTTACATGGGATGAATTAGCTGCTGAAAGATACTGTAGTGGAGCTGTGTTTGACGGAGTTATTTTATACGAGAATGGAAAGGAAACTCTTTTATCCCCAGATGAGTGGGAACGGATTTGTTATGATTTTCTTTATGGTAAAAGAAAAAGCAGTATCAGAAGATTAACTCATAGTATAGATAAAGAAGACGAGATAATCGAAGCATTGAAATATAAAAAAACAATGAATTTTTATATCAGTAGAAAAGTATAGAAACACTTAAATTGTGGCATTTTCATGCCTTTTGTATGAAAAGCTAATTATTTCTGTATGAAATTATTGTTATTGCAATTCGAGAAAGTAGCTGGCTTCGGCTGGAAAAATGAATTTTTATTTATGAGGATAAATGTATGAACGAAGAAAAATTTTGTATTATGCCTGAAATGCCATATTGTTCATGCTGTAAATTTGGTGTAATAGACTACGGTGATGCAGAGACATATGAAGATACACAAGGGCCATTTTTTAAAACAGAATGGCATTGCACATGCACAAAACAAGATGTTGAAAGAATAATGCTGAAAGAAAAAAACGAGAAACCAGAAAGTCTTTTGGTGAAAAATAGGAAAGAAATTACGGAAATAAAGATGTTATTAATTACAGAACTGTGCCCGCATTGTAATAAAGAGAGTACTATTGAAAGAGATGTGAAAAAAGAAGGATATCGGGCATTTTGTCCTAGTTGCGGGAAGCGGATGATGTTATGTAGTGAATGCATGACGGATGAATTCTGTGACTATAGTTCTGATGAAGATATCTGTTATCGGCAAGTTGAGGAAATGTGGAAGGAACTGGAAGATGTGCCATTGGATGAAAATGAAGAAGGACGTGAATATTTTGAAGATGAATTTTGCTTGTGCGGATATGAATTTCCTGCCGGAACTGAAAAGAACGATGTTTGGGGCTGGTTCAATCACCACCATCCGAAAGGGATTGCATACTTGTTGAATGAATTTGAGGAAGGACGTGAATGATTTTTCTCTTTAAAACAACAACCTAAACGGTTGTTGTTTTTTTAGATGCAAGGTGGGCGGCCATTCCTTGACATAAATAATTTCCTTTGATAATAGTTAATCAAGTAGAAATAAGGCGAATGCTGCACTTGGCACCGTCTCATTGAGAGTGGTTCCCAAGGTCCGTGCAGATGAATTCCCTATTCCAACGTTCTATCCAAGACAAATCTTTTTTCGTACGGAAAACAAGATTTTATTCTTCTCTAGTCATATTAATACACATAATTAATGTGAAAACATATAGGAAGAGAGGAAAGAGGATGATTAAGTAAAAACGTATTAAGAAATGATCGAAATTTAAATTTGTGAGGAGTGTGTAAGGTGAAGAATGTAAAAATCAAACCCGTTTTTGCTTGGTATGATTTATGGGTAGGATTATTCGTAGATGTACCAAAGCAGACAGCGTATGTATTTCCGATTCCTATGTTTGGCCTTAAAATTTCATGGGAACCAAAACGCACGAAACAAGTATCAAGGAGAAAAAGATGGGAAATAGACAGGAATTAAAAGAGCAATTAAAGGAGTATTTATTCACCTTTATGATTGAAACCGAATGCGAATGGGGTGACGAAAATGTCCCGGAGCAGGCAAGGGCAATATTTACATCATTATGTTTTTTGGGAAGCATAGATGCTGATACGGCCGAATGTGATAGGATTTTATATGACTTATATTCACAATCGGCAATAGAAGACTTAATTGAGTTTGATGCATTTGATTTATTTATGTGCAGCCTGATTTGCTAATACTAATAAAGGAGGAAAGAATGTAATGAAACGATGGTCGGTAAAAGTTTTTGCATCTGAAGAAATTGAAGTGGAAGCGGAAACTAAAGAAGATGCTGAAGAGTTAGCGGTGGAACAAAGTGATTTCCGCACAGTTGATTATTGGGAAACGGAAGAACTATATGAAGCTTAAAAAATATTGTAAAAACAATTCGAGGAGATTGAGATGGCAAAAATCATTAAAAAAGCTCATATCGAGAAGTCTGTGGAACTTAGAAGGGAATTTAGACGGAAAGGTGATCCGAATTCAGGTTTTTCATTTGCCGTAAGTGATGGAGTGCCGATATTGGCGATCCCGGAAGCAGAGGTTAATTATAATTGGTGTCTGCAGCATCCAGAAGAAGTTGATGATCTGGGTATTGTAGAAAAAGTGACTTTTGGTAAAGTATCGGCACTTGCCATGTGTGAATGTGGCGAGGAAATCTGGTTGACCGGACTTTATTATAACACTACCCAGTGTCCTAATTGCGGCAGATGGCATTGTAGTACTTCCGGTCAAGAATTTAATCCACCAGATGAATGGACGGAAGATCTGGAGGAAGATTATTAAAAAGAGAATTAGAAAAAGCTTAAAAGAAATTAATCAGTTACGTAATCAATACCCAATCGGCTGCAGAATATAGCTAATTGAGATGGTAGTAAGATGAGGAGATAACTTATATGAAAGATAAAATATTTGATATAGGTAATTTAGGACAGCTAACAATAGATAAAATCATCTTCGAAGCTAACTATCCTATTTTTTTTACCTGTGTCAATGAAAAGAGTGATTTGTTCCTATGTGTTTGTTGCCAGAACAATACAGATGCGCAAAAATGGCTTATCACCAGAACAACAGCAGAAATCATTATTGACATGTTGGAAGGCAAAATGGCTTTGCGTGATGCATTTCTACAGTGCAGCAATGCTCAATATGTGGTAATAGATGATTATAACACTACCGCTATATCAAATGGCGGCGAGGAATATTGGAGTGACGACAGCGTATATCTGCCTGATAAGGATGAATATATCGAAGCCGAAACTGATGAGTACCATGAAGAAATTATATATTATACTCGTAGAAAAGGTACATCTAAAAATGAGAGGGAGATTCTATGTTTATAATCTTAAAATTCAAAAGGAAGGAAGATGAAAATGTTTAAAAGAGAGTCAATGCCAAATTGTGTCCCGGAAATGTATCGAGAACAGTTTGAAAGAGAAGAAAGAACATATGAACTAAGCGCACGGAAATACGAAGAAAACAGGGAAAGATTAAGAGTAGCCATTAGTAAAGGCTTTCCGACTCTTGATTATGGTGGGTACTCTGAGTGCTATAAATGCGAGTTGAAAGAAGGATCTTCACTAACACAGAGAGGTGAGAATGATGATTTTGAAGTCATCATTTGTCTGAACCCGAAATGTGAATGTCATAAAAAGTATGGAACCGAAATGGTGAGATGATGAATGACTCAATTTTTTAATATTAAAGAGGGCGAAGGAGAATATGACGAAGGATGCAATGCTCAAGATTATTGAAAAACATAACGATGTAGTTAATCACCTTAAAAAAGCAAGTGATGTTACCATTCCTGTCAGTGTGTGGTTTAGAGTCATGGAAATTCCTTGCAAAAGGGCATCACTGGGATTGACGATTACTCGTGCAGCCAGGAATATGGGAATTGATGCGGTTTGCTCCATGCAAGACGGAGAGATAACGGTTCATGGAGAAAATTCGGATGTAAGGCCTGAATGTGATAAACCAATAGCAACAATGGTGCGCATTATCGAAGACTTTAATAACGTGATTGACTGCGCTAAGGGCTTAAGGGATATCAACCAACATGGTGAGGTCATAGAGTGGCTGATGCCGAAAGAAAAACTTTTGAAGTTAGGATTGGCGATTGCCCAGGAAGCAATAGAATTGGGCTTTAATGTCAAATGCAATATAGTTACTGCCAATATACAATGTGAGGAGAAGAGGAGAAAATGAATGCTAAAAGATAAGTTTATATCATATGTTAAGGGTGAATTTCCTGGTGTTTTAGACACCCGTTTTACATGGGACCTGATGGATAATATTATCGAATATGGAATCAAAAATAAGAATTATTCAAAAGGACAGCTTGCGACATTTCTGGACGAAATGATTCCGGAAGTATCTGTCGAAGAAATTGAGCGATTTATGGAAGTGGATGCTTTTGCAATTGAGGAGACAAAGTTTGACATTGTTGAATATGCAGGGAGGACAGCAACGGCTGATGAAACTCTGAAGCGCATATTGGCAAAAGACTATTATAATTTTGACCAATATGCAGAGGTAAGCACTATAATAGATTTGGAAGTTGCTAAGATTATTATCAAACGACTTCTGGATAGAGTGATAAAGCGCAGTGATTGATGCCGGATGAAAAAGATGAGGCGAGAGAATGAAATATGGTGTATGGGCAGTCTGTAGTGACAAGTTCATATTTGGTGCGCCGGCGGATTGGTGCCGTTGCCAAGATCGTTATTACACGATTAATTGAAATAATTTAAAACAATTTTTGAAAAAGAGGAGATACATTATGGGTAAATTAAATCCAGTCATCGTGAACGAGTTATTTGAAGAATGTGTTCAGCGAACTGGCGAAGTAGGCATAAACTGTGACGGTATTGTTAATTCGGTGATTTTTGACAAGGAAAAGTTGAACGCGCATAAAATAGAGATATACGAATTACTCAAAGAACTACCAACAGAGTTTATGCATAATGGTGGTGGTGGCTATAGTTTTCTGATGGCTTGCAATGATAAAAATGGTAATCAATGGACAGGACTGCATATTGTTATAGAAAGATTGTTCCTCTTAGGACTTGGCATAGGTAAAGTGAGATGTTTATTACCTAGAGAAACGTGGGCAGTTCTGCCGGGTGGTGTGCCATACTATGTGGTTGAATGAAAAGCACTTTGTTTAATAATAATGATTTTTCTCTTTAAAACGACAATCTAAAATGGTTGTCGTTTTTCTTTTACCTGATTTTATCCACAACCATACTTAACGTGAAATACAGAGAAATCAGAGTAAATAGTGAAGGAGAAAAAGATAATTGTATGAAGCGAAAGAAAGAAGTATGCCATACACTTAATTTTGCCAAAACCCTAATACAAGGAACCGGGGTGGAATTCTTAACAGGCCTGGTGAGTCATGAGGATCACTTCTTGAATCATATGGATTTATTAACAAAAATAGGACTTTCGCAAAGTGAAGAAAATGCTTATAAGGTGGCGCGAACCTGTTTTACAGTTAGTCAATGGCTTAAGTATAAGCAGTGCTATACGATAGCACCAGTTTTAGCTGAAGACTTGTTCACAATGAAGGATCTATCTTTTCCGGTGGATTCCTTAAAACTTCCTTTTCCTGCATTATATCTGGACCTTGAAAATTTAAACATGTCGCCGGTTCGAGGTATACAGACGCTGGGAATATTTTTTGCACTTGAAGAGGTTCCTTATCGTAATGACACGGTAGCAAGCTATTGTTCTGTGGTTATATTGGGTTCTGGTAATAGTGGATATCAGTATAGCGGAATTACCTTTGATTTCTACACCGAACATATGGAAACAACACTGAAAGATGAAATTGAAAAATTAACACCGGGATTTCCAGAATCTCGTGCACTAATTGAAAAGGCGTTTTTATTTGCAGCGTATTTATCAGCAGCAGAACCGGAAGTTACTGTAAATCCAGTGCACGAAAGAATCTACCAGCCATCTGAAAAACCAAAATATTCATCTATAAGAAAATGGGATGTGGGTGTTCGTTATATGAAGGAACGACAAAAACGAAGCAGTGATCAAACAACAGAATTGTCATCAAGTAGTGTAAACCGAAAATCACCGCTTCCACATATCCGCAGGGCACATTGGCATATTTATCGCACCGGTCCCGGAAGAAAAGAGGTGCGCGTGAAATGGATAGCGCCTGTAACGGTAGGTATAAAAAGAGTAGATGAACTACCAACAGTAATAAGAAAAAAATCGCGTAAGGAGAAATTAAACGAATGAATAAACGACAAAAAAAGAAGAGAATTCTATATTATTGGGAATTAGCTGGCTGTCCAGATGTAAAAAGATGGATAGATGGATTGCCAATTTTTTATGATGAGAGTTGTCCTTATTGCGGTTTTGATGTTTCTTGCTGTGATGATGAAGATGTACAAGAATTGGGTGGAAAAAGAAAATATCTCAACTCCCACTATTTCTTTGATGGTCATTTCAGCGGGCGCCGCTGGACAGAAGAAATCAAATGTCCTAACTGCAAAACAAAATACGAAGTTGACAACTCTGATATATAGGAAGGTATATATGAAAAAGAACGAAGTGCGTTACATTGTTACAGATGTAGTAAGTATTCCGGTAAACCGACTGGTTGGTAAAGGTGATGCCTATAGAACCGCTACGGGTGCCGGGTGGGGCGTGGTAGATTGGTATAGTGCGGTTAACAACTACACAGTACCTGTCAATCGTGACAAAGACGACAAGACCCAACTGCTGATTTGTGACGAAAATACGAGCGCGATGCTGTACTCAAGGTGCGGACATGAATTTTATATATTCCCTTATGAGGAAATCAACATGAAGGATATACCGCGTCAAGCTGAAGTTGATGCTATAATTATAAATGACTCTTGCGGTTACAGCTTTTGGGAACATGAAATTGGGAATGTAAAAATCTTCGTGACCTATGATGAAAACGGATTGATTGACACATACCGCCTTGATAACTTGACAGGCAAGCCCTGCGACGACGAAACGGAAATCACTTTCAACGACTTGCAAAGTGAAGAAGACTACGACATGATTAGCCGTGCCGATATACCAGGAACTTTCGAATATAACAAAAAGCGGACTGAAAAAAGCCAGCGTAGAGCTACTTATTGTTAAATTTGAAAAAATCTATTCACACAAAAGCCTGTTCTCGCACAGGCTTTTTTTCTTATCCAACACAATCCCTATTCATAATTGATATGCAAATAAATATAGGAATCTGAGTTTGATCTTAGTTCCCGTATCATAACAGTGCTCTAACGAGCCCATTAACAGGAGGAATAAAAGATGGTGAGAGTAAGTAAAGAAAAAATGGAACTTTTGAAAGTGGTTGATCCGGCGGCTTATACCAAGCTGTATAATGCTGTATTGGAGATTCGTTCCGACATTAGGGACATTATCTCAAAAACAGTAAGTGCAGAAGACAAGGTAATTGCGCAGGTATCAATTCTGGATGATCTCGACAGTTTTGCCGTAGCTTTCTCGGACGCCAGCATGTCCATGAAGAAAAAAACTGGTGAACATCTGACTAAGGAGATCCCCGGACTCAAGTACCGTAAGGTGCGTATGAGTCTTTCAAAGGAAATCTATTGTGTAATAACCGAAGAAAAGTTAACTCGCAAACATCAAACGGGAACAACAAGATAAAGTAAAAAAGCTCGCACAATAAATGTGTGGGCTTTTACTCTACCACGTGACAGTGTAGTTCTGTTAAGGTGGAGATGTTATCTGGGTCGATATCCTTTTCGTCTGGAAAAAGACTGTTCATTATGTTATCTGTCAATCCAAGTTCCTGGTCTAATTCCAGTTCCGCAAGAACCAATGACTGATACTCTTCCCATTCGGCTGGATGCTGATCACGAATCTGCTGCAGCCGGATTGCCGCAAAAGAATTGCCAAGAGATGCCTTATTTAATGAGTCACCGTGTTCGTCGCGCTTCAATCCAAGAAAAACTTCTAATTCACGGATGCGCTCCTGAAGCTGTTCTAATTTCTTATATTCCTTATTTTTTATATTTAAAATGTCTGCCATCTTGAAAGCCCCTTCTCATCTTCATTGAAAACCCATTATATCACGATTTTTTATAGATACAAAGCAGTTCCTGCTTGCGGATATTAAATTTTACATGTTTTCATAAATGTTTTTCCGTTATGCTTCCACGGTCATAATTATTTTGAAAAAACAAAGAAATAGGAGGAATATGATGCTGATTTATACTGATAAAAAGGGATTTCTTGAAAAATGCATAGAATATGGTAAAAACAATCCGGTTATTAAAACCCCGGAAGTGGTTTGGCACGAGGCAATTCCAAGAAGGATTCGGGATTTAAACAAGGGCATTGTAACCAACATGTTAATGTTCGCGGTCCGTAACCATGAATTATTTGATCCGAAATATGACTGTTTCCCGTATATCTATTTCAATGGGAGGCGGGTAAGGCGAGGGCAAAAAAACAAACCAATTATCAATGAGGCGTGGTCCGGTATTCCATTCGGCGATCCCTATATGCTACCGCTATTTACCGTGGACGAGGAACTTGGCTATAGGTTTAATCGCATTTTGGAACCGATGGGTTTTTATGTAGAAGCGTATTCATACGGTAATTTCTGTGTGGCAGATGAAAGGGATCGGGTGACGCAGAAAGAGTGGGAAGAATTCCATCAAGCTGTTGGATTGTTGAGTGAAAAATATATTTCCGCAGGAACGAGTGAGGTTCCTGATATTTTAAAATCAATCGGCGAAGCATGGGGACAATTATCAAATCAAACCGGAGATATTGGCGCTTGTGTTTTAGGTGAAGGGATCCGCTTTGCATATAACGGCCAGGAGTACAAACTAAGGCCATTTACGCGATGTCAAGGAGAGGGCAGTTGGACTCCGCACGTGGATTATATCAAAAAGTGCCTATGTGTAATCGGTGCCGAAAAAATCTTCTGGGACTGTGGAAGAATGGATTAAGAAAACACATCATAAAAAGCCTGGGAATCCTGGGCTTTTTCTCTGAAATGACCTCTGATTCAATATCCGTAAACTTTTAATTACATATGTGATACTCTTTTTAACTGTAATTTATACTGATGCATTGTTCATCAATGCTTCCCATTTCATAATTATCATGAAAATAAATATAAGGAACCGAGTATAGGAAGAGAGGAATTTTATGGAAAAGAGACGATATTACGATCTTCGTTTTAATGCAGCATATCACTATTTGCGCATGCTCCCGGTAGAGTATGTGGTATGGAGTGAAAATGGTATCAGAATTGATTCGGAGGTTCTTCGTGCCATGATAAAAAAAATAGAAACAGTGGTGCCGCCTTACAGAGTGCAAAAATTGATCGAAATGGGAATTGAAAATGCTATCGCTGACGCTCAGCAGTCAGTCGGTGAGATTTACAGATTGGTAGGTGAGCTGACGACTTTTATTGAAAACAACGATTTCCAAAAACAAATTGCCACGGGAAAAGCGCAGACGATGGCAGAAAATAAAGCAAAAGCGATGACTCCGGAGGAATTGAGAATTATTCTGGAACACATTGAAAAAGATGAAGAATCCGATCCGGAAAAGTGTCATCTTCAGATGGATCAAGCATTATGTGAAGCATTGGAGCGGTTAGGATATGGAAGTGCCATTGAAATATTTAAGCGAACAAATCGGCATTATTCCTGACATAAGCAAATGAAATGGAGGAACGACAATGTATAAAAACATAGGAGACCGCAATTTTTTCGAACACGGAATATTGATTGACACGGAGCGCAGTGATACAGAATTCCCGATTTTGTACTGTCAGCCATATCCGGATGAAGAAGACCGGTATCAATTTGGCGAGTGTATTGTTGATATTACAGATTCATGGATTGATAAAAAAGAAGTTATGAAATTCATTGGAATGTTGGATGCAGATTTTGATCCAGCCAAATTTGCAATCGCATGCCTTGAATATTACGGTGCGGAAAATTTTGGAGCAGAAAGCTATGCATACGATTGGACTAGGATGAGCCAGGTGGAAATTAATAACATTCTAAAACATCACCTTATTGCGGCAGATGATTTAGATATTACGTGGTAAAAGGAGAGAAAATATGTATATTGTATTTGAAGTGAATGGAATCGATATTAGATGCATGAATCCGCCTGATTTGTGTATGAAGTTATTTGTATCAGAAAAAGCTGCTGCTGCAGAGCGAGATGAACGAGTGAGAAAATATACCCAAGAGCAGTGGCGTTTTGCAGATGATTTAAAAGACTATGCAGTTTCCGACAGTATTGCGCTAACAGATGGTCAGGCTGTATTTGGTATCCGAATTGCAAAAGCACCAGTAGCGGATCAACCGATTTGTTCGATTATGCATGAGCAATTACGTGGTAAAAGGAGTGAAGATATGTATATTGTATTTGAATTGTATGGAATCGCTATTAGATGCGTTAATTCGGATGATTTGGGTATGAAGTTATTTGTATCAGAAAAAGCTGCTGCTGCAGAGCGAGATGAACGAGTGAGAAAATATACCCAAAAACAGTGGCGTTTTGTAAATGATTCAAAAGATTATACAGTTTCCGACAGTATTGCGTTAACAGATGGTCAGGCTGTATTTGATATCCGGATTGCAAACGTATCAGTAGCGGATCAACCGATTTATGTGATTATGCATGAGAAACTACAACAGATGTTTGAGCATTTTATTAAAAGAAAACGATATTCCCTGAATTCTACGGGGCTGGATTATGCCTGGAGCACCGGCGAATGCTCAGAGGCTGAAAAATGGTTGAAATTATTTGACGTTTATCCCGAATACGAAAGAATTCAAGCCATGGTTAAAGAAGAGAAAAAAAAGGATGTAAGAAATTGCTTACTTAACCGGCAGGTGCATATTAGTCTAAAAGCACTTTTTGATCATGGAATTGAAAAAACCAAGTTCGATTATGTCATTATGCACAGCAAGGAAGACGAAGTAGATTATTATGATTTAAAAAGTTCACTGGAAGATCCTTTACTCATATGTTGCGAAGGCGAGTTGTGCAAGGTAACATTTGAAGATTGCGATATGGTGGTTCTTACTTCGAAGGATGATGAATACAGCAGTAAGTTTATCCTTACACAACATGAATATAATATTGCCGTGCTTGATTAGGCCCTCTTTAAAGAACAGGTAGATACACAGTCCTGTTCTTTTTTTTACTTTACTGCAAGGAATTGCATTACATAATTATTATGATTTAGATATAGGTATTGAGTGAATATAAAGCTTCTTTACCATATCTTTTTAAATATCCCCAATGTAGGGGCCAAATACGGAGGTAGAAGATATGATTAACAGGACTATGGTTGAAATTTTAAGAGAAGAACAATATGGCTTATTCACGGGGATTTATGACGCAGCAAGGGAATTGCGAGCGGATTTGGAATGTATGCATAGTACATGCACTAACCCGGAAGATAAGTATGTTGCTACGTTTTCGATTCAGGATGATTTAGCGACATTCATGCGTGCTATGAAAACTGCAAATCGTGTCATGAACGAAACGCAAGGCTCCTATTTGACGAAGTATGATGATTATCTCAAGACAAAAGGCGGACAGTACGCTTTGGCAAAAGGGATGTTATCAGTTATGGATTCAATATCATTTGAATCAAAGAAAAAAGAAGCTTAAGAAGAAAGGCTCTGATACTGATTAATGTACCAGAGCCTGTTTTTTTATTCACCAAATATCGCAAGTTTCATCAGGGATGTCTACCTGAGCAAGTAATTTTTCATATTCTGCCGATATACCAAGTTCATCTTCAAGAATAACTGCCTCGGCCGTCAGTTGCATCATTTCTTCATATTCAGCTGCGTATTTTTCTTTTATGCGATTAAACATTTTCTCAGCAAAAGCATCGTCACGGGAGCGAAGACTTAGTGATTCACCGTGTTCGTTGCGGGAAAAGCCAAGGATGATATCCAATTCCCCGATCCGCTTTTTTACTTCTGCATATCTTGCTTTCTGCTTCTGCTTTATAATTATGATTTCTGACATTTATAAACACCTACCGTTTCTTAATTCATGTATTTCTAAAATCTATCCCTAAAATACCTCATAGCAACTTCTTCGTAGAATAATTCTTCCGTGAACTTTGTTGCTTGAGAAAACACATCCAAATGACACTTCTCTTTTATATCGTTCGCAAATATATCTAACGTTCTCGATCTGACGCCTACGACTTTGCTCCTCAGGATGTCTTTGTATATTTCCAGCAATTCTTTGTCGGTAATATCTTTGAATATTTTGAAATCTATCATTTTGAATCAATGCCCTTCCTTTTTTGATATTACGATTATACCACGCAAAGAGCAGATGAACAAATAAGATAATTCTACGGATAATGATTTTTGAAGATATTAATGACGGTAATAAGGCATTTTGCGTAGGTGTGGGCATGGCATTCTTTTTATCTGTTGATGCATATGAGCACCGCTTTGATTCATTGGAAGACTATGGTTTCATGAATGCGATGAGAGAACGTATGTAACTTCATAATTCTTTTGAAAAGCAAAGGAATAATGGAGGATAAGCAGATGATGATAAAAAAATGGTTTAAACGAAAAGATGCAAAAACATGTGTTTTAATAAAACCGAGAAATATAGCTATACAATTTCAAAGTTGTAGAGCTAATCAAAATACGCTGTTTGTGGATAAAAATAAGGAACCGGTAATATTTTTAGAGTCCTATTATTATGAACCGGTGTATGAATTGTTTGAAGTCGGCAGGAGGGTTACCATCTGGGAAGATGGTGCTATGAAAGTGATTCTCGAAGAAAATTCGAATTGTCAGGGGAGCGAACAGGATGTGGAACGGTACATTTTCAAACTTACTGGCCAGTTTTATGAGATGAAGATTAAGGATTACGAAGAGCATGTTAATTCCCAGGGAAGAATGTCTTGGATTATTAATGGGAAGCAATATTGCGTTGGTAGTCACGTCACAGTGAAGCAATACCAGAATCGGTCCGGTTCGGAATATCCAGATCTGGAAGGAAAAGAAGCAGTTATTGTTTATCGTTTTGGCAAGAATGAACCACATCTGCAATTTGTAGATTTGGGTAATGCTGCCACAAGAGGAAGGATATTTAAGGACGGAATCCATATTGCGACAATATACACTGCGATGGATACGCTGCCACTGACAGAGTTTGTAAGCATCGCATAAGAAATCAATTAACATCATCCATGAAAGAGGCCGTGGTAGGGCCTCTTTTTGACATTCCCACTTGGTATCGGAAAGCATAATTTCACTGTAACTATAAAAGGCATATGAGGAGATTTGATATGAAATTAGTAGAAGCATTAGCAAATGGGAATCCAAAAGAAATCGTAGCAGCAGTGGAAGAGGATGTGAATAATCTCCTCATTCAATACGAAAAGATGGTAAAGGAGATTCAAGAGAATCAGGAAATCAGTCAGAAATTTAAAATCCTTGCAACGCAGTGGATTGCTTCTGCCGCACAGGACTACGAGGAAAAATGGAATTATGATGGGAGAAACGAGTACTCCTGTATGATTTGCTCAAAGTTTATGGAAACATGTTTTATGAAATGCAGCATGGCACCTGAATTGGAAACCGATGATATGAAAACGGCAAAAAAAATAGTGAAGCAAATGGCAGGAATGCACCGTACCCTGAAGCAATCGTTTTCCGGTTTGATATTTCGATATTTGGTAGCTGAGGTAGAATCAGACCACGTGTTGGAGGAAGCGGTGACATACATGAATCGCACCGTTCGCGTTGGCTGGGAATTTTGCCCTATGATTTAGTTTCGTAAAAAGGAGAAAAAAATTGACAAAAACAGAAAAACAACAAATACAAATGATGGCTGCGGGAATACGTGAACGTGCAAATTTAAAAAAGGCTCGTTTTTCCTGGGATGAAGAAGAAGATAAATTTATTAAAAATGAAATCCGGGCCTATATGTCAGGGTTTTTAAGTTTGGCTCAGACAATGGATGATTTCACAGCGGCCAGTGATAAACTTGAAAAACAGAAAATTGCAGAGATAATAGAGGATATGTGCCCGTATGTAAATGTGAATTAAGGAGACAAGTAAGGGAGTAGTGTGAAAGAAAGTAAATCAAGCCCAAATCGTGGTATGTAAAAAAAACAGGCTCACACGGTGAACCAAATTGAAATATTCCCATCTTGGTAAAACGAGGCACACCTGTACATCAATAGCAAATAGGTAGGTGTATCTGGTATTGATGCCGGGATATCTTAAATGCGAGTTTACTAAATCACGAAAACTTAGAGTTAGAAATACTTTCATTACTATTTGTGCCGCCAGCCAAAGGCGGCGGAATGGAGGTTAGTATGGAAATCTACACAAGTAGTTACTGGAAATACGGAGGTGCTAGAGGAGTTCAAATATCCGTGAGTAAGCCTAGCGACTCCGTGATATATAAAAAGTTGGTTGAGTTATCACCATCTTGGGAGATGGTGAATAGTTGGAATCAGGTAAAAGATCTGCCTGACGAGAGTCCCATAAAGAACAAAGCTTGGGAAGAATACAGTGATAAGTACTGGATCCAGTTGAATACGCTGGGAGCGGAGCATGTATTATCCTTACTAGTTGATGGGGATGTATTACTCTGTTGGTGCGGCAAACGTAAGTGGTGTCACAGATCAATATTTGCTGAATGGCTGGAACTCAATGGTATACATGTGAAAGAGTTACCATGACATCCCCTTGTGGTTCTTAAATTAGTTAATTAGAATAGAGAAAAGAAAAGGAGTGTTTATATCATGAATACTATAACAAACGGAAAATATACATTTGAAATTGTTGAAAAAATACCTTCAGGTTATCAAATTTGGAATATCGGTAGAAACATGATAGATGGCTATTTACCACTCGCAATGTGTGGAGGCTATGATGGTTGCCAAGTCGATACAAGAACCCTCAAAGCTATTAAAGTGGCTGGTGCACAGACGATTCTTGATGCAGTCGGAGGTGGTCAGGGAACCGTTGAAGAAATGGAAACGTATGTAAAAAGATACAAAAACGCAAAACCGGGTACATGGTCTTACAAACAAGTTAAAAGGATGAAGGAAGCGCTGAAAGTCATGAGTTTTGTAAAAGGCATTGAAAATTTATGTTATGCAAGATAATCTCATACATAGATCGCTACATCAGCATATTGACAAAATCTAATTCTATCTAAATTTCATTCAAAAAAGGTTCGTATTCGCTTAATGCGGACCTTTTTTTATGTAACATCATGATTCATACTTTCTATGAAAAGCATAAAGATACAGGAGCTTCCTGTATATAGTATTAAACAAACTGAAACCGGGAATAACAGTATATTTGGTTGAAAGAGCCACTGGTCGTGCAGTGTTTTATTCAGCTGAAATAGTTCCTTTTTAATATCCGCAGTAGTAATAAAATTGTTAAAAATCTGCATTTCATTTACAATGAATTTAACTGATTATTTGTGTGTTTGATGTCATAATTAAAGAAAAAGAGGAGATTTTTCATGAGGGTAGCGAGATTATTAGAATCAGAGAATCAAACCAGAGAGATTGTAATACGTGACCGTAGTCATCACGAAATTCATGTCAAAAGTATAAACGAGGCTTTGACCTTGTCGGCTGAAATGCTTAATCAAAATGTTCTTAACTACGAGTGCCCAGTAAATCCAGTGTACCCAATCCGAATCACAGTCGTGGGAACCATGCAAAATATCAAAAGGCATTAGATCAATTGGATGAATCTTTAGTAATAGCGGTGCTGTTCTTTTGTAAGCATCTTAATGATTATATTATATCATTAGTAATGTGAGGAGGAAGTATAAGTGATTGCGATAATGATGAAAGGAAATCGTGGCGAAGGAGTACATGATTCAATATTGCGATTTATAGATGCGATTTTAAAAACAGAACCCCAAAGTACGATTTTAGTACGAGACCATTTTGGGGAGCTTGGTCCTGATTTAGAACCCATGAACCCTATTACAGTATACTTGAGTCGCATTGTTGATGTCGATAAGGAAATGATAATTAATAGTCTTAATTCACTTGGCCCCGAAAGGCGAGTGGTGCATCTTCTCGGTGCAGAGCATTATATTGGTGAAGGTATTGACTATAAGAAACTTGTGGAATCAATTATAGAAATTAATTGTAATAAAAAAGTTTATTTAGTAGAAAAAGAAAATTATTAAAAAGGCGGAATTTTAAAATGGAAAATTATAAAGGGATAAATTTAAAATCACAAGAAACAGATAATACCACAGGAAAAGCATGCCAAGGCATGAGTTTTATTACATATTTAACATTGATAGATGCACCTGAAAATTGCATCGTCACTGATCCTAAAAACGATTTTACAGATTTTTGGCATAAATTATAAATCTATATTATGAATCTTATGGTTGTCTTGTGATCTTTACATTTACATAAAGGACGGCAAAGTGCATGATATCGTCTTTGGCGTCTGGTCAAATGCAATACAAATATATTTATATATTCTGCTCCGGCACATCACCTAACCGAAGAGTTATTTATTATGTATGGAAAACTTTTAAAACGTGAAAAGGCCCTCTGTTGGCCTTTTTTTCGTAAAAATTAAAATCCGGTTCCATAATTCCCTATGAACATAATTAAGGAGGAAAAGGAATGGAGAAACAATTACTTGTGAAATCAGAAAACAAGCCATTACTTGTAATTATTGATGGTTCCTCTATGTTGTCAACGGCTTATTACGCTTTATTGCCGGCTGAAATCAAGAGGCAAAAAGATGATGAATTGAAAAAAATGTTCTACCACAAAGTCATGCAGGCACGTGATGGCACGTTTACAAACGCAGTGTATGGGATGTCTGGCACATTGATTCGAATTCTAAAGGATGCCAAACCGGATTACATAGCGGTTGTATTCGACAAGACCAGGGACACCTTTCGCAGAAAGATATATCTGGAATATAAAGCACAGAGGAAAGAGACACCGGAGCCATTGAAATCGCAGTTTGGATTGATGCAGCAAATCTTAAACGACATGGGCATTGCTATGCTTGTGGATGAACATTATGAAGCGGACGACTTGGCCGGCTCCCTGACTGAGAAATTCATGGAGCAGACACGAATCAGGTTGATAACAAAGGATAGGGATTATCTGCAGCTGGTTGATGACGTAGATGATGTTCGCTGTTGGGTTCCTGCGGATATTGAAAAAACAGCAGAATTCTTCAGCAGATACAGTAAAGCATACGGCAGTGCCGGGATTTCAGTTCCAGATTCCATCACGAACATGATGGATTTTATAGAGGAGTGCGTTGTTGGCGAAAAAGGAGTATATCCAAGGAATATTCCGGATTTGAAGGGCATCGAAGGTGATGCTTCTGATAATATCCCGGGTGTAAGAGGTGTATCAAGCGCTGCAGCACCGCTCATTATGCAGTATGGTAACTTGGATCAATTAATTAGAGCAATCGAAGCGTGTCAAACCGAAAAAGAGGAAAAGGAATTGATTACGTTCTGGAAAGATAGCCTGGGCATCAAAAGAAGTCCATTAAGGGCTTTGAAGGAGCAAAAGGAAATTGCCGTGATGTCAAAGCGTTTGGCCACAATTTGCCGTGATATTGATTTGGATGTCGAATTAGACGATCTTAGCGTGTCAAACGTCAGTGCGGTAGCTTTCAATAAGTGGATGACCAGGTTGGACATCAAAACGATTTCCATGTAGACCAGTGAACTACCCACCACTTAACTCCTGACGGATTTAAAGCGGTGGCTTCTGAAAGGGACCCGGTTCACCAGATTAAGCTACAGAAATGATAGCTACGATAGACAGATCCGGGTACCTTTGGTTGATGCAATTCAGCTCACCGCCTGGAGAGACGAGAGCATTCTTGCTAGAAACCAATAAAAATCAAGACGCATTCATAATTGAAGTACAAAAAAAGCAAATGAAAATTTAAAGAGGAGAAAATATGATGAACTTAGCAGAAAATAACAAGGTACTGATTATCGGAGAGGTTTTAGCTCCATTCCAGTTCAGCAGCAGAGTTTTTGATGAGGATTTTTATCAAACATATGTTTCGGTATCACGCCTGAGTGGCGAAAAGGATATTATTCCGGTATTGGTTTCCAATCGCATGTTCGATGTTACGCAGGATTTGACAGGAAAAACGGTATTCGCTAACGGCCAGTACCGTTCATATATTAGGAAAGAAGGTGAGCGCAATCACCTGATTTTGACCATGTGCCCCTATGCGTTTATGCTGCTTGATGATAAAGAAGTCGTTAATAAAGGCGGTAATAATCAGATCATGTTGGATGGCTATATTTGTAGAAAACCAGTTTTTCGCAAAACTCCAAAAGGAAGAGAAATCACCGACTTGTTCGTCGCAGTTAATCACCCATATGGAAAGAGCGATTACATCCCGTGCATCTGTTGGGGTGAAAATGCTAGATATGCTGAAAAACAGAGTATCGGCACGAATGTTATTATTCATGGTCGGATCCAGAGTCGTGAGTATAGCAAGAGGATCAATGAAACAGAAGTTGACGTAAGAGTTGCATATGAGGTTTCTGTCTCTAAAATCAAGTGCAAGTAAGAGTAATAATAACGGATGGAAGGTGAATATTCACCTTCTTTCCGTTTTATAAGAATCGTCACCCATAATTAATTTGAAAAAAACAGAGAAACAGCGAGGAGAAACGTTATGGTAGATGAAATGGTAAGGACATTTAATCAAAAAAATATGATAATCAAAGCTGAAAACACTATCTACAAATCAGAGGGATAGGAGAAAAACATGATAGATAAATTGGAGTGGTATGATAATAGTCATATGAAAACAAAAGAAAAACGCAGGTGCATTATGTGTGAAAAACGAACAGATAGACTGGATGTGCTGTCAGAAAGTTATGTGTGTTCAAAAGAATGTGATAATGAATTTAATACATTGTTGGATTTGGCTTCAGGTGGAGAATAGATTCGTATTTCGAAAATCGCCCAAGATTACATATATGCCAACCATACTAAGGCAGTGGAAAATAATACCTAAGTTTAAAAAATAAGAGGAGGAGCGTAAGAAAGATCTGGATTGTTGGTGTAATCTAGTTTACCGCCTAAAGAGGTGGAAATATTCTTGCCAGAAAATAAAAAATGAGAAAATTAGACATGAAAAGTGCGGATATGAAAACGAAGCAATTGATTGTACCTGCAAAATACATTCTTGGTGCAATTGCAGATTCACCTAATACGAAATATCCGATGTCCGTGAGTGTTCTCGTATGGAACGGTGGGGCGTCTTATCAGATATCAAACCGTGAGGAGTTGATGAATCTTTGCGCCATCAGAGATGTTTATCAAAGCAGCTTGATGCGGCTTGGCAAAAAGGATGGACGCTTTATCGTGGAATTACGCAAGGATGCGAGACTTACCGTACATCGGGATACGTTGCCGGAACGGAGACATATGGAAACGTTAGTAAAGCAACAGGCGTATGAGTTGTTTTCCAATATGTATACTTAAATCGAACGTAAAAGAAGATGCTGATTCGGCATCTTCTTTTTTGGGAAAATTTACGATTATTTTTCACAGGCAATAATCTGACCATCAGCGATAACGACGGATAACGAATTGGCCTTGCAAAAAAGAACAAGCTCTCCGATTCCCCATGTATTCATTTCAGTGATAGTAGGCATGTTTCAATTCACTCCTTTCCCTGTTTTCAGCAACTGCAGGCATATTTCACTTCCCTCATGAGAGGAAAGCAAGTGTAACGAGGCATTACCCCAGCCCTATACATTTTAATTATGATAAAGGCGTGGGAACAATTAGCAAAATATTACTTTCATTTTACATTGCTGTATTAAATATAACAATTTATCAACCATTGCGGATATTGATTTTAAGCCATGTTTTGCATGTGATTAAAAATAGAAAAGTGCCACAGTTAAAAATTGTGCATGAAGTTCTCCGTTCATGCGTTTGATATTCACGTTTGGATTCCTATATTATCATTGCTCAAAGCCGTGCAAACAAAATCATTATGATAATAAAAAGAAAATAATATAATCATTTCCTATATGCAAACATGTTCGACCATAATTTCCATGAAAAGTATAGAAAAGAGGAGGATAGTCTTATGAAAGGAAATGAAAATAAATCCCAAAATGATATCCGCAGGATTGCGTATCAGAGATATCAATTCCATTGGATGATGACACATGGCATATCTTTGAGTGAATTCAATGATATTGCAAACGATTGGTGGAATGAACGCCTGGCGAATCTGGATAATGACGGTACGCTTCTTGAACACATAGAAGAATGCGGTTTCAGTGAAGGAAAACTGTGGGCTTGTTATGGAGAGTTTTTAGTTGCGGAGTACAAAAATGAATCATTTATATGTAATCTGCTAAATGGAGATGAGCGAGAATTATATCTGGAAGATATAAAAGGCGAAGAAAAAATCCCGTTTGCTGAGGCATTAAATATGATTCTGGAAGCAATTCGAAATAATCATCTCCAAACGTGGAACGGCTTAGTTCTTGTGTGCAGCATTGCCGGATGGCGTCTTGATTCCCCGGAAGAGTTAGCGCGAGAATTGATGTGGAGCAAAGAAAGCAGGGGTGATTTCCGTAAGGCAATCCAGAAACATGAAGAATGTCCAGAGTCGTCACGGATAGTGATGTGTAATGGTATTCCGGTAATCAAAGATTCCCCAAGCTACAATGGCACGAATGTTCCGGTACATTTGGTTTTATCAAGAATTGAATTAGGGCTGACCCACGATGAAATCGCTGACCGATATCAGGTAAGTGAGACAGATATCAATGCCTGTCTTAGATATGTAGTTAGTACACTGGGTGGTTGACAAGACATTGAGTGTTAAAAAAGAGGAGATAGATATGATAAGAGAATTTCAAGACGAATATCGGTTTTTAAGTAACTTTTACCCCTGTACGGTAGTATGTAATGGAATTTCGTTCCGTAGTGCAGAAGCTGCGTTTCAGGCCGAAAAAATCATTGACCATGAACTGCGTAAAGATTTTGCAGATATGTCACCGCATGCAGCAAAACAGTATGGAAAAATTGTACAACTACGGCCAGACTGGGAAGACATTAAACTGGGAGCAATGCAGAAAATCATCAATGCAAAGTTCACTCAGAATAAAGACTTGATGGAAAAGCTACTGGAAACGGAGAGCGAACATTTGATTGAGGGCAATGTATGGCATGATAATGACTGGGGTGTTTGTCATTGTTTCAAATGCAGAAATAAGACGAAGAAAAACAATCTGGGCAAGTGCTTAATGCGGTTGCGTGATGCCTTGCAAAAGGATCAATGGATAGATGCAGTGATCATGGTGCAAGAAGATAACAGGACAGCTGAATTTGAAGTTGACATCAAAGCCGGAATCATCGTAAAGGCAGTGCTTGGTAAGGGTATTGATTGGTTAGGAGACACAATATTACGTTCTCCATATAGCGGAAATGTCGGACTTCGTGTAAATGAAATATATACAGCCAGTGGCATTGGTTCCTTTATCGATTGGCAAGTTGCCATGCCGGATGATATATATCACGTTCGACTTATAAAAGTGGAAAAGTTTGAATAGGAGGTAAGCACTATGATTATTAGCGCAAGCAGACGTTGTGATGTTCCGAACTATCAAAGCGACTGGTTCTTTGACGCAATGAAACAAAAGCACGTTATGGTACCTAAAAATCAATCTGCCAATGTAGAAGTACCTTTGGCAGAAGAGGATGTGGATTGCATCGTTTTCTGGACAAAAAATCCAGAGCCAATGCTGAATCGACTTCAAGAGCTTAATGGCTATATGTACTATTTCCAATTCACCTTGACGGGGTATGGGAAGAAAATCGAACCAGGCGTGCCGAATAAGAAACGCATGTTGGAAGTTTTCAAGGAGCTGTCGCTTTTGACAGAACCGCGGCGGGTAATCTGGAGGTATGATCCTATTTTCATTTCCCAGGAGTATACAGTGGATTATCATAAGCGTGCATTTGCCCAGATTGCCGAGGCGTTGGATGGTTTTACCGAACGATGCGTAATTTCCTTCATCGATATTTACGGCAAGGCAGAGACGCGATTGGAGACATTAAAGATTCGCAAACCAAGTGTTTCAGAAGTTCATGAGTTATCCGGTTTTATTGCGGATACCGCTTTCACACACGGCATTATGGTTGAAACATGTGCGGAGCGAATGGATTTGTCTGAGTTTGGAATTACTCATGCTCATTGCATTGACGGAGATCTTATCAGCAATTTGATAGGCAGGGAACTGGATGAACAATACGATCCATCACAGCGCCCAGCTTGCGGATGCTGCAAGAGCGTTGATATCGGAGCTTACCATACCTGTAAAAATGGATGCGCATATTGTTATGCGAGATAGGAAGGGGATAACTTGAAAAGAAGAATTATTGTAATGAAAAATGCGAATGGAAGCTACGAAGTGTCTCCTGTATTTGCAGAAAGTAAATGCGAAGCTGATCAGGTAGACTGGGAGGAAGTAATCGATACATTCCAAGGCGTCAACACATCCTTCGGATTTCGAAGAGCTTCGCGTGCAGCAGGGATTATGTACGGATGCGACCATGAAGCGGTACGCACGATGGATAAGATTCCTGATAGCGACGAGGTCTGGATTGTGATTGGCCGGATGTTGGTGAGAAGGGAGAATTGACAGTATGGAAAAAAAAGAACTCCGAGTAATTATTGCCGGTAGCAGGGATTTCGTTAACTACGTATTCCTAAAAGAGAAGGTGGATGAAATTATGAAGTCCGAGAGAGAAAAGCACCCTTGGTTAGAGGTGGTTATCGTATCTGGTGGTGCAAGAGGCGTGGATCGGCTCGGTGAACGGTATGCCAGAGAACGCAACTTAAAATTGGAATGTTTCCTGGCAGACTGGAACCTTTATGGAAAACAGGCAGGGATGGTAAGAAATCGGCAGATGCTTACCTTTGCGAGAAAAGAGCATTCCATGTTGATTGCTTTCTGGGATGGGATTAGCCGAGGAACGAAGAATATGATTCAAATTTCACTAGAAGCTGGAATTGATATACATATCGTACCAATTACGACGTAAGTGAAAAGATGAGGAGAATTAGAGTCAATGACTCATGATTAAAAAGTCACGGGTTTGTAAGACTCGACATTGCTTAGCTTAAGTCTTAACTGACTACGTTGTTTGGGTATGAAAGGAGAAAAATAACATGGCAATAATAAAAGGAACCATGAAGCAAGAATGTTCCGTTGAGGTAGATGCAATTGAATTACTAAAAGGTCTCGCAAGAGAAATCGGAGTGGAAAAGGTATTGCCGTCTTATTCTGAAGAGCGGGATACGTTTTACAAACTTGGACATTGGCGTGACAAACGTAACATTGAGCGTCCCTGTATTGAACGCGTTGAGAACCATGCCTATCATGGCACTACCGACTTTGGGGTGAGTTCGGTTCAGCGCTTAACGGAAGAGCAGTATCGATGTGCAAAAGCTTTATGCGAAATTGAAAAGGATGTAATTGCGATTGCCGAGAAAAGACGGAATGGGAATTATCCAGTCATAACAAGCGATCAAATCGGAATACTTGATTAATTTCGCAGAAGGACTCTTGGCAGGAAGGGGTAACCCCCATGTAATGTTTCACGAAGATTCATAAGAACGAGAGATGTCGGCGTAGGCCGGCATCTCTTTTTTGAGGAATCAATATGATGGTTGGTTGATAAAATTCTGAACAGATATAATTTCGGCAGGCAGTTCATCTAAAAATGAACTTGGCGAATATTCCTTATCATAACGAACCTTGGAATAGGTAAGTGTAAGAGACTTCATTGCCCTGGTAATTGCCACATAAAACAAGCGCCGTTCTTCCTCTAAACCGTCCAGGCCCTCATGCTTGCAATGTGGGAACAAATCTTCCTCCAGCCCGCAAATATAAACGTGCGGAAACTCAAGGCCCTTTGCGGCATGGGCCGTCATTAATTTCACGCAAGCGCTTTCATCTTGCTGCTTGGATAAAATGGTAAGGGTGACGTAAGATAGAAAGCCAATAACGTCACAGGAATCATGATCGTGTTCATAAATCTTTACTCGTGAAATGAAATCCTCAATATTTTCCTTGCGTCTTGCGACTTCTTCCTGTCCATCCTTGGCAACGCGAGTTAGTTCATCATACATGCCAATGCTACGAATGATGTCATCGACCAGATCGGAAATCGTGTAAAGGTCTGCTTCAAACGCCTCATTCAATCCCAGAAGTAAAATGCCAAAATCTCTAATCGCACTTGCTCCACGAGCAAGTCCAGGGATTTCATCAACCTGTAGGCACGCTTCAATCATGGAAATCCCATTTAAAGTAGCGTAGGTGGATAATTTGTCTAAACTGCCTTCGCCTATACCCCTTTTTGGAAAGCCGGCAGCACGTTTAAAGGAAATGGAATCACTGGGATTTACAATGACCTGTAAATACGCAATCAAGTCCCGGATTTCCTTGCGGTCGTAAAGATCGATTACCCCGACCATTTTGCATGGAATGCTGCGACGCTCAAGGAATGCATTGATTCTTCGAAGCGGGGTAGAGGATCTGCAAATAATAGCAGTATCTCCATATTCACCCCTATCCAGGATTTCATCCACAATACGAATAGCTTCAGTAAAATCGGAATCAAATTTAAGTAATCGAATGTTGTCTCCGTCAATATTATCTGTCCATAAGGTTTTCTCCATACGCTTTTTATTAAAATGAATCACATTGTCAGCGGCACGAATAATCTTCTTGGTGGAACGATAATTCTGTTCCAACTTTACAACGGTCGTGCCAGGGAAGATGCTGGGAAAATCCAAGATGTTCCGAACATCTGCATCACGCCAACCATAAATCGATTGGTCGTCATCACCCACAACACAAAGATTTCCGTATTTAGCAGCTAAAAGTCTTACAAGCTCAAACTGCGCCTTGTTGGTGTCCTGATATTCATCAACCATGATATAAGGGAACGCTTCCTGATAGAAATCAAGCACCTTGGGCTGATACCGAAACAGCTGTACCACATTCATGATAATGTCATTAAAGTCTACCGCCTGATTCTGCCTCAATGCCTCCTGATATCGCTCGTATACTTCCTTCACCGCCGGAAGTCCAGGTGCCGGAGAATCATACGTTAATAGATCATCTGGCATAAGCAGATTGTTTTTTGCATGCTCGATTTCGGTTTGATAAAATGCCTCATTCCATTCCTTCTTGTTTGAAATCATATCTCTCAACACGGTTTTTAATAACGACTTCTGAGCATCAGAATCGTAAACACTGAACCCAGGCCTTAAATTAAAAGAAAGACAATGTTTTCTTAGAATTGTAAGACAGGCTGAATGAAACGTACTAACGTTAATGAGCCGACCGCCATTTGGAATTAATTTCTCAATATGTTCCTGCATCTCAGTAGTCGCCTTGTTTGTAAAGGTAACTGCTAAGATATTTCGGGGATTTACTCCGCTTTCAACTAACCTAGCGGCTCGACAGGTAATAACCCTTGTTTTTCCGGAACCGGCACCGGCTAAAACGAGCAATGGTCCTTCTGTACATACTGCAGCTTCCTGCTGCTTTGGATTCAATGTGTGAATCCAGTGATTGGCTGGATAAACGAAACCTAGTTCCATAAAATTCTCCTTTATATTTACGAATTGCAAAATAAGCATTTTGCGGATTAATTTAATTGTGATTTGTTTTTCATTAGAATTTGCAAAAACATCGCAATATTACTAAGGTTACGTTGGTCCATCAATATGAGTATATTGTACAGAATAGAAGAGGAAATGACAAAAATGAAGAACCTACGGATATTGAAAATAATACGTTTTAATTACAATTAAAAAGATAGAAAGAAAGCATTATTTATAAATCGCAGTTAAGGGTTGCGGATATTAAATTTTACTACTTTTTAAATTACCAACAACAATGGAATAAGATGTTTTCACGTATTTTTCTCCACATTTAAAAGATCTAAAAACAGGGAAAATGAGCAATTTCCACGTACTTTCTTCCACGTTTCACGTACTTTCTTCCACGTTTCACGTACTTTCTTCCACGTTTAGAGGATATCAAACCATCCTCAACCTCGCATAAAATATAGGTTTTCAGGGAATTGAAAAAATCACTGTAAACAGTATTTATAAACAGTATTTATAAAAGGGCACACACCTCTTCGATGTGCTGTGCAAAATGCTGCCTCCGGCGGATACCATAATAGGTAATTTGGATATCAAAATGCGCAGAGGCAAATTAGTTAAATTTTAGTTTTTGATACCTAAAACAATAAAACCCAAAAGCTCAATACTAAAGATCGTAAATATCAAGATGAAGTTTAAAACCTTGAAGTAAAACCAACACTGCCTGTAAGCGCTTACATTTCGGGAATGACTTTATTAGCACTAAAATCATAAAAAATGGATACATAATTTCATCAAACAAATGGAGCGTGCAACGATGGTAAAAGAAAATAAAGACTATAAACTATTTGAAGCCAATGATATTGCAAAGTATGGGTTAATGTTTGCTGCCGGAAAACTCTTAAGTCCTATTGCTTACAAGGCCTTAATGTACTTGATCTGGAAGGGTAACATAGAAACACCCGGAAAGCTTGAAACAGTAGAATTATCGATTTCGGAACTGGGAGAGGCATTGGGATATCACCGGGATAAGAATTATAATTTTTCACACAATGTAAAGCGCGTATGCGAAGTTATCAAAGACATCATGGCAAAACCAGTCCGGATCCATGATGTGAAGGAAAAAAAGTTTATTACCTTTCTATGGTTACAGTATGTGGAAGCGGATTATAAACATGATAAAATAAAGGTTATCTTTGGATGTGCCCTGGCAAATCATTTTGGTCAGGAGCTACAAAAAAACTTTACAGTTATAAAGCTGAAGTATCTAAACCGCATGAGTACAACGGCATCAGTTTTGCTATATCCATTCTTCAGTCGATATTTGAAGTTGAAACAATTTAACTATTCTGTTGAGGAGTTATCAAAACTCTTAACCGGTGAAAGTGATTATGAATATCGTTTCTTGAAGAAGGATTACCTGGTCCCTGCAATTCGGGCAATTAACGCGTATACAGATTTACACGTCGAGTTTAAAGAGAAAAAAAACGGCAGAAAAGTAATCAGTTTCAATTTCGTCATACAAAAAGAGCCGGCTGAAGACGAGTTGAAAAAATTCATGGAGCATAATAAGTTAAAAGCGGATGAAGTCGGACTTGAACCTTATAACGAAAAATGGATGAAATTCTATAATTACGATATGGGAAAGCAAGAATATGTAAAGAAATAGTATCATCCGAAGTCTATTTCAAGCGTTACCAATGTGAGTTGCATTATTTTGGTCATAGAACTAAAGCTGAAGTAAAAACCAAAAAGAATCAATCTACGCACATATTTCTTTCGAAAGGATAAGGATATGCCACGAAATATGCTCTCGTGGTTAAAATGATATTTGTAAAACCATAGTCATTGTCAAATACCAAGAGAAAAACATGGTAAAAACAATCAGGTCAATGTCAGACATCGCACTATTAGTCAATGACTCATGACTAAAGTCGCAGGCTTGCAGAAGCCCGACATTGATTAGCCTAAGTCTTAACCGACTACGTTGTTTTGGTCAAGACATCATAGGGTACTTCGGGGGCTCTATGCAACTGTCGTTTGTGGTTAAAAGTCCTATTGAGTAAGGACGGTGCTGCAAGCCTGACGAGCCTTTACAACTTTGACGATGAGGAACTAACTACAACTTAATTGTAGGGCTTATAGCCACCGTGCTGGGGCGGTATATCCTCAGCAACTTATTAAAAAGAAAAGTAATATGGTTCTCCTCGCATGACTAAAGTCACGAGTCTCCGAGCCTGTGCAAATTATGAAGAGGAAGAATACTTTTACGTTGAGGAAGTGTACTTTGACATTGAAAAAAAGAGTGACATATCGTAAAGGGAAAGCACGGTCAATCAACTCTATACTTAAATCCTATTGGGCATGGCTGATAGGCAATGGAATCCGTGTTGCGCAGGTTAATCCTTATGTGGTAAAGAAGACCAAGGAATTGGGGATAACAACCGGAAGAATCACAATTCAATTTGACTTATAGGAAGGAGCAATATCATGTATGTAAGACTTTTTGCTGCAATTCTGTTTTTAATACTAATCGTATCTTTGTATGGCTTTTTAAATCTAATTAGAGGTTATATAAATGAAGAACATGAGAGAATAAGAAAATCCATCTCTTTACTCAATGCCTTTACGCCTTTAGCTATTATTTATACTATAGGCTTAGTTGTATGTATCTTATTTAATGTGATGGCCAAATAAACATTCAATTCAATGTTACAAAAAAAAGTTATATTCAGAAATGGAATCGTAAAGTTATTTAATATGGTTTGCATTATATTAAAAAAACATCAAAATCAATATCCGCAGACTCGGTAAATTTGTTATTTTTTCTAGTTCTGCGGTATTATTGTGGTTATAAAAACTAAACTTGAAGCAAAAAAGAACAAAAGTGAATCATATCTACACTTGTGAACTACCTGCCACTTAAATACTGATGGAATTTGAAGTGAAGGCTTCTGAAAGGGAACGAGTTCACCAGACTTAGGCAGTACAAATACTGCTTTTGATTATAAGGAAATTAAGTACGTGTTTACAATACACCATTGAAACACTGCAAAAGAATGGTGTCGCAAAAGGACTATGGTTGTCTGCAAATTTAATATGCAGGTGTCATCCATGGGCAAAAGGAGGTTATAATCCAGTTCCGTAAATTACGAGTTATTATACGAGGAGGTAAAACATTGAACTATTTAATTTTGACCAAAACAGGAGGAGCCATTCTTGGTCCGGTTGCCCTGGTTCTTGGCTATGTAATGGATGCTTTATTTCGATTTACCAGCATGTTTGGGGTAATGAACATTGGTTTGTGTATTATTTTGTTTACGTTAGTGGTAAAGGTTCTGCTGTTCCCACTGACCATTAAACAGCAGAAGTCTTCCAAGTTGAAGGCAGTCATGCAGCCGGAGATACAGGCGATTCAGAATAAGTATAAAAGCAAGACAGATAATGATTCCATGATAAAGATGAAAGTGGAAACGGATGTTGTATATGAAAAATATGGTACTTCTATGACTGGTGGTTGTCTGCAATTGGTTATACAAATGCCGATTCTGTTTGCGCTTTATCGTGTGATTTGCAATATTCCGGCTTATGTAAGCTCGGTAAAAGAATATTTCATGCAAGTAGTTTATTCTATCAGTGGTGTCAGCAGTGCTGCTTCCCTTCCCGAGGGAGCTGCCTCATCATTGGTGCAGTTTGCCACTGATCATAATATTCCATTAACGGGGATGAATGCTATCGGTGATTTAACCGGGGCTACCGGCGAAGCTCTTGCCAATAAGATGGTTGATATCTTATATAAGCTAAACCCTGCCCAATGGAATTTGCTGGGACAGGCTTTTCCCAATGCATCCCAGATGATTGCTGATAATTTAGCGGCCATTGAGAAGATGAATTCCTTTCTGGGGTTCAACTTGGCCACCAACCCGTGGCAGGGATTTGTTCCGTCGTTGGCATGGCTGATTCCGATTGCTGCTGGCTTGACTCAGTGGTATAGTACGAAATTGATGACAGCTAACCAGCAGCCTCAGAGTGAGGATGCACCAGGTGGTCAGATGATGAAGCAGATGAATGTGATGATGCCGCTGATGTCGGTATTCTTCTGCTTTACATTCCCGGCGGCAGTTGGTATCTACTGGGTAGCCAGCAATGCCTTCCAGGTTATTCAACAGATTAGCGTCAATGCTTACCTTGATAGGATAGATATTGATGAAATGGTGAAGAAGAATATTGAAAAAGCTAATGTAAAGCGGGCTAAAAAAGGTCTTCCGCTACTGAAAATCAATCAAAATGCTTCTGCTAATCTGAAAGCATATCAGGCAAAGGCTGAAAAAGAAGAAGAACAGCGAACCGCGAAGATGGAAAAAGTAAAGGAACAGGTTAAGGAGTCATCCAATTATTATAATGATTATGCGAAATCCGGAAATTTGGCATCAAAGGCAAATATGGTTGCAAAATATAATGAAAAGCATAATAAGTTAACTGGAGGAGGATAAAATGGGGAAGAAAAACTATTACGTAGTGAAAGAAGGACGTGTCCCTGGGATTTACGAGACGTGGGGCGAATGTAAAAAACAAGTCGATGGCTATAAAAATGCTTGTTTTCAAGGTTTTGAACGTATGGAAGATGCCAATTTATTTCTTACAGGCAATAAAACGCCAGCGAAAAATCATTATTATGCAGTAAAAGAGGGGCACATTCCAGGCATTTATGAATCCTGGGAAGAGTGTTCCGCCCAAGTTACCGGATTTCCAAATCCTAAGTTTAGAAAGTTTTCTGATAGAAAAATGGCTGAAAAATGGTTTCATCACGACCCTAAAATGATATCAGGAAAAGGTTGCCGAGCTTATGTGGATGGCAGCTTTAATGTATCTATTAACACTTATGGTTATGGCGTTGTGTTGCTGTATGGAAACTCAAGTTACGAATTCTTTGGTAATGGGAATGATCCTGAATTGGCAAAAATGCGAAACGTTTCCGGTGAAATCGAAGGCGCAATGCGAGCCGTTCGTGAAGCTGTTCAAATGGGATTCTCTGAAATTAAGATTTTTTATGATTACAAGGGAATTGAGTGTTGGGTAACCGGTGCATGGAAAACAACAAAAGATGGCACTCAAAGATATAAGGAATTTATGCAACAACAGGAAAAAAAAATAAAAATCACGTTTACTAAGGTAAAAGCACATTCCAATGTGAAGTATAACGAAATTGCAGATTCGTTAGCTAAAAAATCAGTGGGAATTTAAAGAAAGAGAGGATTGATTTATGGGAAGAGGAGATCTGGTGGTGACGGATTTAGTTCCGGCGGTAGCCGGGGTTTTTCCGACCATCTTCGTATTTAGCACCTGGCAGGCAAAATCGTATCATTCAAGATAAAAATTGGGCACAGAAGCCTGTACTAGCAGTGGTTGGGTGAACATGGTATTTAATCATGAGTCCACTTAAATGCGGGCCATAAATAATATACGTAGACAATAGAAAAGAGGAAAAACGAATGGGAAGAACAATTATTCTTACGGATATTCATGGTTGCTTAAACGAAGTCAATGACTCATGACTAAAGTCACGGGCTTGTAAAAGCTCGACATTGATTAGCCTAAGTCTTAGCTGACTACGTTGTTTTGGTCATGACACCATAGGGTACTTCTCAAGCTCTATGCAACTGTCGTTTGTGGTTAAAAGTCCTGTGGAGTAGGGACGGTGCTGCAAATGTAAAAAGCCTTCACAACAT